>Ga0075690_143_pt1 | contig 3462 bp, 3 predicted proteins | sample RifGroA2_FD_67691 | JGI IMG/M metagenome (GOLD analysis project Ga0075690, IMG submission 67691) | Microgenomates (Gottesmanbacteria) bacterium GW2011_GWA2_42_16 | reverse complement strand
TTGGTCGGAGGATTAATCGGGATGTATTCCTATGTTGTTGCCATCAGGTTAACAGCAAGCATGTTTTTTATTACGGCTTTTGCCAGTACCTTTTTTGTAGAACCAACCGTAGATACGGAAAAATTTACCATTCAAAATTACCTGAACAAAACAAAACAGGGGATACGGGAACTTTTCAAAAATACCTATATCAAAAAAGTATCTTTGTATTACATCATGATCGGATCATTAACGTGGGTCAGCGTCATAACCTTCAACATGGTGCTTTTATCCGAACTCAAATACACGACGTCCGAAATCGGTATTGCTGTAGCTGTTGGCCGGATTGCAAACAGTATACTTCTGTTTCGATTGCTTCACATCGGGACTTTTTTTACCCGGAAACGGACATTTATTCTTCTTCCTTTGATTTTAATTATCGTTTATACACCGGTTATATGTATGACAAAGTGGTGGGCAATAATACCCGTTATGGGAGCAATGCTGGTGTCAGGTGCCCGGTGGAATATTTTATCTCATTACACGAATGCTGAATTTGAATCCAAAAACAGAGCTACCGCAATATCGGCGTTATGTATGGTTATTGGGTTAATTTTTGTCGCAGTCGTGGGAATGTCAGGATTTATTATGGAGAAATTCGGCGGCATTCGTACGATATACACCCTGCTTGGGTTGATAACCGTAGTAACAGCATTGCCTCTTGGGGTTCATTTAGGTCGCATCCGTAAATAACTTGATACGTATGCTATTTGAAGATGCAACACTAATGGTCGTATTCACAAATATCTATGAAGTTATTTGTGAACGGACTCTTAGCGAATTTGCATAAGGATAACAAATAGTCATTCCGGCCTACGAGTTTCCCATTGGGGGCAAGGTAGGTAAGATGATAATCGGTAGTAAGTCTTACTTCAAAGATAAAAGCGGAATAGAAAAAGACTGATTTTTAGCCTGAAAAATGATCACTTGACATCTCTGTTATACTTAACTATAATAGAAACTGACATTTGTATAGAGGTTGAGTAGCATAAACGTCAAACGTTCCAGGGAACGAAAAAAATGCTCCAGAGAACGTCACAGACGTCCCAGGCAAATATGAACAATTCACAAGTCAATCAATATCTTCAAAACCAGCTTAATCGTTCTCCATCCTTATTGAAAACCTATTCCCAAGATGAGCAAGACAATAAGTATCTCACTAGAAACATGTTCATTCGTGTTGAGAAGTTAATTAACGACTTTATCGACGGAGAGAAGGAAGTCAGAATGGTTAGTATTCCAGGTTTGCGGGGAGTAGGAAAGACAACCCTATTAGCTCAGTTGTTTCTTGAGTTTTTTCCTCGTTATTCCAAAGATATGCTTTATATTTCAGTCGATCAGGTCGTTAACGAACTGGGAGCAGATTTATACTCTGTTTTTGAGGAGTATCAAAAAATTTTAGGTACTGCTTTTGAGAGACTGGATCGTAATTTATTTATTTTTATTGATGAGATTCACTTCGACAAAAAATGGACAGCAGTTTTGAAGTCAATTTATGATCGGTCAAAAAGGGTTTTTGTTGTTTGCACAGGCTCTTCAGCTTTATCGCTTCAGTCAACCACAGATCTTGCCAGAAGAGTAGTTTTTGAAAAGTTGTATCCGATGAACTTTACCGAGTATATGTTACTTAAAACCAAATACGAGTCTATTAAAGATGAAACCATCATGATCAAGTTTCCTGTAAAAGGTCTAAAAGAGACAATTAAAAATGCTCTTTTTTACAGCAGAGACGCCGACGAATGCTTTTCTCGTCTCGCAGGTTTAAAGGCTCAAGTAAATAAATACTGGTTCGGTATAGATAGTTTGGAAATTGATAAATACTTAAGATTTGGTACGATGCCTTATGCTTTAACAATAAAAGATGAACAGCGAATTCACACTTTAACCAATCAACAGATAGACAGGGTCGTTGAGAGAGATCTACCAGAACTGGGTAAATTCGATACGGCTACTTTAGCTGCCATTAAAAATATCCTTTTGCTAGTTGCGGGAAGCAGTGAAGTCAGTGTCACCAATTTATCCAATACCCTAAGAGGTATTTCTCTCGTTACTTTGATCAATGTCTTAGAAACGTTAGAAAAAGCGGAAATGTTGATTCGGGTTTATCCTTATGGTTCGACTTATAAAAAGGTTCGTAAGCCTTCAAAATATCATTTTATGACGCCTGCTGTCAGACATACTCTTTTGACTGTGGTGGAAGGGGAAAGTGCTTTCACTAACCATAAGGGCTGGTATCTTGAGGACATTATCGCTTTGTCTTTGTATCGAGAGTTTAGTCAAAAACTGGCTTCGCCTACTTTTTATGATAGTGCCAAAGGTGGAGCTGATTTTGTTTTGAGTATGCCTTCCAAGAAGATTGCCATTGAGGTAGGTTACGGCAATAAGGGCGTTGAACAAGCCCAAGCAACGCTTGAAAAAATCAACGGTAAATATGGTTTGGTAGTTTGCAGTGCAGATTTAGTAATGGATGAGAATGTGGTTAGAGTGCCTTTACAATATTTTTTATTGATATAGCTTCAAGATTCTGTTGTCTTCTTTCGTTGTTAACTCTAGATATTCCAAGTGTTTGATGAGTTAATCGTTCCATAATCCTCCCATCATTCGAGCCTGAATTTTATAGATGCCGGATTCCACCTACGCTGACGCTTCGGCGGACAGGCATGCCCGGCAGGACATCTAAGAGATGATATAATGCGTTCATGACGTCCTCTGATATCCGAAAAAAGTATATTGAATTTTTTAAAGCCCGCGGGCATAAGGAAATTGCATCAGCTCCGCTTGTCCCGGAAAATGATCCGACGACGCTGTTTACTTCTTCCGGCATGCAGCCGTTGATCCAATATATTTTAGGAGAACCGCACCCGTCAGGGACACGGCTGGTGGACAGCCAGAAATGTTTCCGCGCTCAGGATATTGAAGAGGTCGGAGATACCAGCCACACGACATTTTTTGAGATGCTCGGCAATTGGTCTCTCGGGGATCCAGCCTCCGCAGACGGAGTCGGGGCAGGCTACTTTAAAAAAGAACAGCTCCCGTGGGTTTTTGAATTTCTTATACAAGAATTACATCTTGATCCAAAACGATTATTTGTTACGGTATTTGAAGGAAACAAGTCTGTTCCGAAAGATGAGGAGTCGATTGAGATTTGGAAAGAACTATTTTCCAACATTGGAATTAATGCTCAAGAAAATGAACGAATATTTTTGTATTCTGCAAGTAAGAATTGGTGGAGCAGGTCAGGAGAGCCGGAAAATATGCCAGCAGGAGAGCCGGGAGGACCGGACAGCGAAGTCTTTTATGATTTTGGTATTGAACTGGGACTACACGATAAATCTCCGTATAAAAACGAAAAATGCCATCCGAATTGCCAGTGCGGACGGTTTATGGAAATAGGGAATTCCGTTTTCATGCAGTATCAAAAGC
>Ga0075690_125_pt2 | contig 5618 bp, 4 predicted proteins | sample RifGroA2_FD_67691 | JGI IMG/M metagenome (GOLD analysis project Ga0075690, IMG submission 67691) | Microgenomates (Gottesmanbacteria) bacterium GW2011_GWA2_42_16 | reverse complement strand
AGGTTTTATGAACACTTTAAAATTCGTGTAGTTCAAGGGTATGGTCAAACCGAAACCGCACTCCGAGTCACCGGCGTGCCAATTGATTTAAAAGAGGCCCAATACAAAAAACAGGTCAAAGAAAATACCATTGGCGCGGAATTAATGAATTGTAATGTAGCCATTTTGAAAAAAAATGGCACAGAAGCTCACGAAAAAGAAACCGGAGAAATCTGTATCCGCGGACCAATCATGGCCGAAGGATATTTGAATAATAAACAAGCAACTCAAGAATCGTTTCATGACGGCTGGTTCCACTCCGGAGATTTGGGATATTGGAAAATTCATTATACACGTCATTCTGGTAAGCCCGAAGGGCGCATCCAGAATCCAAACCAAGATAGATTCCCGAATCAAGTTCGGGACAAGCTCTGGACAAGCCAGGATGACAAATTAAAATATTTCTATATCATCGGCCGACTCAAAGAAATCATTATTAAAGGCGGCGTCAATTTGTCTCCGGCCCTGATTGAGGATGCTCTGCTGAATAATTTTTCAGAAATCAACGAAGTCAGCGTCGTGGGATTTCCCGATGCACGCATGGGTGAAGAAGTAGCAGCTGTCGTTGTACTCAAACGTCATTCTGGTAATCCCGACAGTCACCAAACTTCAAATGAAGTCGGGAGCAGCATCCAAAATCCTGATTCTGGAGTCGCTAACGCTCCCCAGAATGACATTGTTAAGAAAATTCTTGATGCTGCTGCTCAAAATAAAATTTCCGGTCTTTCGCCTTATGAAATGCCAAAAAAAGTTTTTGTGGTTGATAGTCTTCCCAAAACTTCGACCGGAAAAATTCAGCGAGTGGAAGTGAAAAAATTGGTAGCAGAAAAAATGAAACCAGAAAAACTCACTTATTATTATGTCCGGCAAATTAAACCACAAGAAATAGAAATACTTAAAAAAGCAGTTGAAATCAATAATGACCGCTGGACAGGACTGCCTGCTACACTCCATGAATTTCGAAAGCGGGCCAAAAACGGCATAGTTTTGGGGGTGTTTAATGACAGTGCTCAACTGGTTGGCTCACTGTGCTACGTACAAATGCTATTTAACCAAGTCAAACAACTCAAAACCTGGCGAGAAGCCACGGCAAATGGCACCTTATCCAACCACAACCCTCAAGGTGACACATTACTTTGTGTTGCTATCTCAATAACTCTCCCTAACCCTCCCTTACAAAGGGAGGGAATTCCCCCTCTTAACCCTACCCTTCCTCCCCTTAATTTAAGGGGAGGTGAGGAGGGGTTAAACAATGTAACAATAAAACAATTTAACAATTCACTCCTAACCCAACTCGCCAAACAACACATTCAACAATATGCAAACTCAAATCTTGACCACGTCCTCAATTTCCACCGCAAACCAAAAGGCGACTTACCAGGTGCCACAGTCTGGAAAATATTGGCAAACGGTCGACCAGATGATAGAGAAGCTTGTGGTTATAACGTTTTGATGAAGTATCCCCAAATTCCCAAAGGTACAAAAATCATTCACTCAGCTTCTTCAACTTCCAGCATTATGCTGATTGAACACGCGCTGATGTTTGCCCAAAAACAAGGAATCAAACACGTCATCGCCTTCTCCCGCCCCGCCGGGTTTTATAAATGGTTGAGAGTTAATAAAGTAGTCTAATCACTACAACAGGGATCTTTGTAACCGCAATTTTTGCAGTGTGCATCGCGGCCGCCGGGCATACCATGGATAAGTTCATCGCAGTTGGGACAAGGACGGATGTTATGAACTCGAGGATTATCTTTATATCCCCTCTCTTTTTCAAAGAGACCTGCCTGCGCAGGCAGGGCGTTAGGGCCAGTTAAGCGAGTAATAATAACCCCTCCTCACCTCCCCTTTATAAAAGGGGAGGAATATTGATTAAGGGAAAACTTGTTTTCCAGTTTCGTCTGTCACAATGATTGCCGCTACCGGACAGGCTTTGGCTGACTCCAAAAGCGTATTGTCATCGGTTTGGTCTACAGTGGGTAATACTATGGCTTTGGCTTCATTGTCGAGAGCAAATGCCAGTGGTGCCACAGCCACACAACTTCCGGCTCCGATGCAAAGATTTCGATCAACAGTGACTTTATATTTGACCATAACTAGAAAGCACAAATGTCAAAATCCAAATTTCAAATCAATTTCAAAAATCCAAATTATTAAGTTTTGAGCTTTAGATTTGAGTTGACATTTGTCATTTGAACTTTGACATTCACTTCATGTTGTTTAGTGCTTTATGCAATACTTCCAGTGACAACAATGCACATTTCAAACGAGTTGGAGTCAATTTTACCCCAAGCATTTTCAAAATATCATCCTTGGTGAGTGTTTGCAAGTCATGAATTTTTTTACCCTTCACTACTTCCGTCAACATTGAGGCACTCGACATACTGATCGCACAACCAATCCCTTGAAATCGAATATCAGTCACTATTTGTTTTTTTGCTTCAATCAGTAGCTGCATCGACAACTGGTCACCGCACGAAACCAAGTTGTCGCTTGATGCCACGCTGGGATGATCCAACTCACCAAAATTGCGGGGATGTTTATAGTGATCCAATATTTGCTCTCGATATAAGTCGTCCATTTAATTATTTAACCCTTGAAGTGTTTGCGTAGATTTTCTTACTGAAAGGCAAAAGTGCGGAAACGGCTCACTAGTCCGAGGCTCCGCCTGACTGCCTGAAGTTAGAAAATCAAGCAAACCTTCACGGGTTTGTCTTCTCTTTGGTTTCTTTCTCTGAAGCGACATCCAGGGATAAATGCAGCGGCATGGCGCAGTGATGACCCGCTCGAATACAAATATTATTCGAGTCCAATATTTGTGCAATATCATGTGCATGGATTCTCTCAATAGTAAAAGCGATAACCCCACCTCTATTTTCGGGGTTTTGCGGTCCATATATTTTTAATCCCTTAAGTGACCTAAGTAACTTAAGTGCATACGACGTCATCTCAATCTCATGTTGACGCACTTTGTCCATCCCTAACACTCGCAAATAATCTATTGCCGCTCCAAGACCAATGACTCCGGCAATATGCGGCGTTCCGGCTTCAAATTTGTGTGGCGGATCTTTAAATTCTGTGCGGTCGACATAGACAGCAGAAATCATTTCTCCCCCATATTGATATGGATTCATGTTATCCAAGAGTTCATATCTGCCCCATAAAACTCCTACTCCGGTTGGTCCCAACATTTTATGTGAAGAAAAGACATAAAAGTCACATCCTAGGTCACGAACGTCAATTTTAAAATGCGCAGCAGCTTGAGCCCCATCAACCAGAATCAAACAATGAGGATTTTTCGCTTTTATTTTCTTGATTAGCGTTTTAACCGGATTAATTGTTCCTAAAACATTTGACACATGTGTAAAAGCAACCATTCTAGTTTTATTGTTGATTTTACCCAACAGGTCTTTTTCATCCAATTTACCTTCGGAAGTGATACGTCCTGCTGCTACCAAATTAATAGCTTCTGTCGCATTTCGCACAAAAACAATCTCACCCGCACTTTTTGCACCAATAAAGTGCGCAATCTTTTCTCGTACTCGCTCGTATTCTTCAGTTGCTTTTTCGCTTATTTTATATATTCCGCGAAATATATTTGCTGAATATTTTGTATAGTATTCGTTTTCTTTATCAATTACCTGTTGCGGCTTAAGTGAAGTGGCTGTTGTATCAAGATACACCAGATTTGGTTGATGACGATAAATGGGAAAGTCTTTTTTAATTTGATTACCATCAATCATATTAACGACAGAGTTGAACAAATTTATACTTCGATGTATATCTCATCACTTTCCAACTTGACTGTTCCATCCAAGTTGGTTAATAGTATCGCTTTTCCTGCAGCTCGAATTTATTTCATGCTTCCCGGTCGAATTTCATTCGTTGCTGCAACTCTGATTTTCAGAATGAACTATTTATTGGAAGCCTTAAACCTATACATTTTTCTTCAGTGATGTATGAATCAGTAATGCCTCTTTGTGTTGGCCCTGAATAAATAAGCTGCAAAAATCCCAGACAGGTACAATTTCGGACGTGAGTTTCTTTCACATCTGAAGGTGGTGGAAGACCACCACCAGATAGACACGGTTTTTCAAGAGAATATGCTATCCATGCTCCTAGCAATAATGGCACAATAATAATTATCCACCATTTCATAACAGATACCTTTGACTATTTGCTTACTGCACCAACAAACCAACAGTATTATAAATTGATTGCCTAAGTTTTTGGTCCTGTATTTTACTCAGTATAACATCGAAAAATCCCTCAACAATGAGTTGGGTCGCTTTTTTTACACTTATCCCTCGGCTTTGGAGATAAAACAACTGTTCCGGATCGACTTTGCCAATGGTCGCGCTGTGTGTACACCTCACATCATTGGCTAGAATTTCAAGAGCCGGTTTTGACTCGGCTTTGGCTTCAGGTGACAACATCAAATTTTCATTGCGCTGATAAGCATTGGTTAGTTGCGCGTCTTTGCGCACTTTGATAAAACCTTCGTATTTCAACTGACTACGACCAGCTAAAACACTTTTAATAAGTAAGTTACTAGTCGTATGAGGAGCTTGGTGATCTTGGAGAGTGTTAATTTTAATAACATGACTTTCATTACCCAAAACAATTCCAAAAATGTCGGCGCTTGCACCATCACCACTCAAAACTACCTCAGTTACATAATCTGTGCTTTTTGTTGCTAGAAGAATAAGCGTTAAGTGTTGGTTTATGCTCACAGTAAAAGTTTGTGGAGAGCTTATTTGATCTAATTGTTGAATAATTGTTTTCTTCATTTCAACCGCATATTCGAGTGGAAGTTCTTTGACAATCGGCTCAATAAAACCATTTACAATCATGGCTTCTGCTAGTTCCTTGGTGAGTCCTCGACTCTGTAAATAAAAGAGCTGTTCTTCCCCAATTTTGGAAACTGTGGCTTCATGTTCAATTTGCACATCTTGTGAGTGGATCTTCATGGTGGGATATGTATCCGAACGCGATGTTTCATCAAGTAGAAGCGCATCGCAAACGACTTTTGATTTCACATTTTTAGCTGAAGGAATCACATGCAGTAGTCCCCGATAAGAGGTCCGTCCCCCGCCTTTGGAAATAGACTTTGAAGTAATGCGAGATGTTGTTTCTGAGGCCAAATGAATAGCTTTGCCACCTGCATCCTGATGTTGACCCGGACCGGCATAAGCGATAGATAAAACTTCACCTCGCGCTTTTCGCCCGACTAAATATACACTCGGGTATTTCATAGTCAGCTTAGAACCCAAATTCCCATCAACCCACTCCCCAATTCCTTCTTCCTCAACGCGCATCCGTTTGGTAACGAGATTGTAAACATTGGTGGACCAATTTTGAATCGTAGTGTAACGAACCCGCGCGCCCTTTTTGACAATGATCTCAACCACTGCCGAATGAAGAGAATCAGTAGTATAAATTGGGGCTGTACAATTGTGGACTGCAAAACCGCGTACCAAATAAGAGTTGGTATCAGCAACTTCCATATTGAATACAAAACCTGTATAGGGAATTTTTCTTATTAACTTGACTGGTACAATAAAATAATCATGGCTTTC
>Ga0075690_145_pt1 | contig 6034 bp, 6 predicted proteins | sample RifGroA2_FD_67691 | JGI IMG/M metagenome (GOLD analysis project Ga0075690, IMG submission 67691) | Microgenomates (Gottesmanbacteria) bacterium GW2011_GWA2_42_16 | reverse complement strand
TAAGTAACGCAGGCCAGATGCAGACTAAACGCCGACCAACGCGGATAAAATACAAAAAATGTCCAACACCCGGTGTCGGACATTTTTGTTATCCCTTGCCAGGTTGTCTCGGTGGAGTATTATTGGGGGATTAGGAGTTAATAATAAAAATATGTCTTTTGAGTCTGTCCCAGAACAAGAAGTGAAAAAAGAAGATTTAAATGGTTATTTTGAAAGAATAAAGAGTGCTTTGATTGAGAAGACTCTCAAGATAATTGAACTTGCCCCTGATAATAGGAAGGCTGAAGCTTTGGAGGCGGCTTTTAATTTTTTTGGAGCGGTGAATAGTTTGATCCACACTTTGGATATTGCCAATATAGACCAAGTAGAAATGCAAAAAAGTATGGAAAAATTGGCTGAAAAAGCTGGTTTGGATCCCGAAATCGTCTCGGTTTCTGAGTATGCTAAATTGATGGAGGAAGTAAAAAATTCATAAATAAATAAGGGTTAAAAATTGAATAACCTCCGCCTTGGTTAAAATACTAAAATTCCCGTAATCTGGGGTTTCTGCGTCGGTCTGCGTTTAGTCAGCGCCCCCATTGTTGCCATCATACGATGACTGCTCCGCTGAAAATTCTCTTTTGAAATGCAATTCCTGTAACATGGAATTGTATGAAAAACCCAAGACAATTTAAGCAATTAGACCAATTAGGCCGGGATCGAATTCATGCCCTGTATGGCAATGGTCACAATCAGAAGGAGGTAGCTCTAGTATTAGGCGTCGATCCGTCCACCATCTCTCGCGAGCTGGCCAGGTATGGTCGGTCCACCTGGCGCTACAGCGCCGTTCGCGCTCAAGCGGACGCCGATTTGAAACGATCCCAAAGCAAACGGCCAGGGATGAAAATTGAGACCAACCCAGAACTCAAACGATACATCATTACTCAATTAAAACGTTTGCGGGCCCCCGATGAAATTGCCGGTCGAATGAAAAAAGCGGGAGCAATCCCTCGAATTGGCACCAATGCCATCTACAAATGGTTGTACAGCCCACCCGGGCAACCATACTGCCAATATTTGTGTACTAAAAACAAACACAAAAAGAAACAAAGCCGGCTGGGAAAACGGATACTCATTCCAGACAGAATATCCCTAAGACAAAGGCCAAATGAGCCTGGGCTAGTGCATGGTGAAGGTGATCTGTTTGTGTCACCAACCAAGACTCATGACAAGACTAGTGGTCTGGTCGTCGTGATTCCTGAGACTCATTTGTTGACCGGAAATCTAATTCCCAACAAAACCAAATTGGTCATCGTCCCGGCTGTGCAAAAAATTACCAGCTCCCTTTTTCTCGATGATTGCACTTTCGACAATGGCATTGAAAATATTCACCATCGCGAGTTCGGGGTGCCATCTTACTTCTGCGACCGAGGAGCGCCTTGGCAGAAACCGCATATTGAATCTTCAATCGGTTTAATCCGTCGCTGGTTTCTGCCCAAGGGGACTAAATTGGGCACCGTGACCGACGAAATCTTCCAATCCCAGCTTCATTTGTTCAATGGCAAGTGGCGGAAGTCGCTAGGTTATCGGAGCGCCTATGAAGCTAGTCTGGAAAGAGGTATCATTAGCCGAGTGCCGAGAATATCATTAAAAAAAGCAATTGCATTTCGCTAGAGAATTTACCGATTGAAGATTTTGACAATCGGCAGTTTTCTGTTAAAATGCCGGCTATGATTACATTAATGGCCGAAGCCAGAGAAACCTTGGGAAAAGAACTAGTTGCCGATCGGGCCGCTGGCCGTTTGCCAGTGGTGATCTATGGTGGCAAAGAAGTGAATCGTTCTCTTTTTGTTAATACTAAAGAATTTAATAAAGTTTTAAATAAAGCTGGTGAATCGACTCTCGTCACGGTGGTAATTGGTGATGAGAAAAAAGAGGTTTTGATTCACGAAGTGTCTCGTCACCCAATCTCGGGTGAAGTCGTCCATGCTGATCTTTTGGTTGTGGACGTCAAGAAGCCGATTCAGGTTAGTGTACCGCTCGTCTTCGAAGGGGTGGCGCCAGCGATCAAAGACCTTGGTGGGGCTTTAGTCAAGGTGATGCACGAACTGGAAGTCGAAGCTTTGCCTAAAGATTTACCTCACGATATAACTGTGGATATCTCTGTCTTGACCACACTCGATTCTCAAATCCATGTTTCAGATCTAAAATTGCCTCATGGCGTGACGACTGAGGCTGAGCCCGAAGAAGTAGTGGCTTCGATCGCTGTCGCCGGTGAAGAAGTAATAGAAGAAGAAGGTCCAGCCGATTTGTCCTCGATTGAAGTAGAAAAGAAGGGTAAGGATGAGGAAGAAGGGGAGGGAGAAGGTAGTAAGTAGTAAAAACAAAAAAACCCGGAGCGGCCTTTGGTCGCTCCGGGTTTTTAGTTTTTACTTTTTCGGCTATAATTCACCCTATCTAAGTAAGATTTTAAATTTTTTGCTATAATATGCTTTGTCTAGACGTATTATAGTTTTATGGGTAGATAATTGTGCGTTGGTTTTGCAAAAAATTTAAAATCTAGATTTGACCAATCTCGTTAATATCTGGGTTAGCTGGCTGAAATCTAGTAATAAATTATGGTAAAAATTTTAAAAAATAACGGTCAAATCTTACTTAATAGGGTAAATATGATTCAAAACGGCTCTGGTCGTCATTTTTTTCTGCCACTCTCTCTCGCGGTTATCTTTTTTCTATCCTGGCCGGTTTTGACGTGGGCGGAAACTGCTCAGGAAAAAGCGAGCAGACTAGTCTCCTACGTTCCAAACAAAAAGAAACTGCTTCAGTTCAGCGGGATATTGATATTTTAAATTTTAAAATTAAAACCGCTCAGCTCAATATTCAAGCTAAAAAGATCGAGATTGCTCGATTGGGAACGGACATTGGTAAAAAAGTTAAAACTATTAGTGTTCTCAATACCAAGATTGAAGACGGTAAAGTCTCTCTGGCAAAACTGTTACGTCAGACCAGGGAACTGGATAATAACGGCGCGATTGATATTGCTCTCGGGGCTACCACCATGTCTAATTTTTTTGCCGACCTGACGGCTTTTCAGTTTATCCAAGAAGCGATGGCCAATTCTTTTGCTATTATTCGAGGCACCAAAGTCCAGACCGAAAAACAAAAAGTGGTCCTCGAGGATCGTCGTGATGCTGAGACGACCGCAGTCGTATTCTGAGCGCTCTTTTTAAGTTGCGTGATGCCAAGGGGATTTCTTTTGGTCAGGCCTTGGATTATGCCAATGTCGTGTCGAAAAAAATCGGGATTCGTCCGGCTTTTCTGCTGGCCATTATTACTCAGGAATCTGATATCAGTAGTGGCACTTTGGGGGTCAATGTCGGCACTTGCAATCGCCCTCAGGATACCAAAAAATGGCGTGATGTGATGAAACCGACACGAGATTATGAGCCATTTTTGGCGATCACCAAGTCACTCGGTATCGATCCGGAGACGGTGCCGGTGTCTTGTCCTTATGGCGGAGGCTACGGTGGCGCCATGGGGCCAGCTCAGTTTATTCCTTCGACTTGGGTGCTTTATATTGATCGGATTGCCAGAATTACCGGCAACAATCCGCCGAATCCATGGAATGCCGAAGATGCTTTTGCGGCCTCTGGTCTGCTTTTGCTGGATAATGGGGCCATTGGCGGTAATTATGCCTCGGAACGCAAAGCGGCCTTGAAATACTACGCTGGTGGCAATTGGGCTAGTCCTAAAAATGCCTTTTATGGTGATCAAGTGATGGCTAAAGCCACTAAATACCAAGCGATGATTGACTCCTTGCAAGGGGGCTAGTTTTTTGCTATACTTGCCCAGTTGAGTAAGGTTTTAAATTTTCAAAATTTAAAATCTAGATTTGGCCATTTGATCAAATCTATGATTACTCACTCTTTAGTCTTAACTTTTTGTAGGGTTCTGCCAACCAGGCCAAATCTTACTCAATAGGGTAAATTATGAAAAAAGATATTCACCCGGAATTTTTTGATAAGGCGACTGTCACCTGCGTCTGCGGGAACTCTTTTACTGTGGGCGCCACCAAAGAAAAGATCAATGTTGAAATTTGTAGCGACTGCCATCCTTTCTATACTGGTAATGACAAGGTCCTCGATACCGCCGGTCGGGTCGAGAAATTCAAGACTCGCGCTTCCAAGGCGGCTACTACTGCCAAGAAAAAGCCGGCCGCTAAGAAAATCTCCAAGTCTGACAATTAGCTAAAAAACGAAAGCGCTACCGACTCTCGGAGCGCTTTTTTGTTGCTTAAATTTGCGGTAAAATAACAGGGAGTTGTCTTTTGTAGCTAAATTAATTAATTTTTATTTTTGCATTGCAATTTTACATTTTGAATTTTGCATTTTGCACTAGAAATCTATGAACGAATCAGAACTCGAAAAATTTAAGAACAATCCCAAGACTGTTTATTTGGCCAATTACTATGCCGAGTTGGCTGGTAAATTATCCGAGGCTCAAACTCTGGCCACTGATCCGACCATGGCTGATTTGGCGCGGGAAGAAATCGCTAGTTTGGAAAAACAGTTGGCTGATCTCGCCCTGCAAATGACAGAAATTGTCGCTAAAGATAAAGAAGAAGCTGAAGCGCCGAAGGGTATCATTATCGAAATTCGGGCTGGTGCCGGTGGTGACGAGGCCTCGCTGTTTGCTTTTGAGATGGCGGAAATGTATCAAATCTATGCCAGTAAACATGGTTGGACTTTTACTCTACTCGATGAATCGAAAAATGAGCTGGGTGGTTACAAAGATGTGTCGTTTGAAGTAATGGGTAGGGGTGCCTATGATGATTTTCATTTTGAGACTGGGGTTCATCGGGTCCAGCGTGTGCCGGCGACCGAAAAGCAGGGCCGGATCCACACCTCGACCGTGTCGGTAGCCATTATGCCGATTCGGACTTTCGAATCGATCACGATCAATCCTTCTGATTTGGAAATTACTTTTACTCGAGCGGGTGGGGCTGGTGGTCAGAATGTTAACAAAGTGGAGTCGGCCGTGCGGATTTTGCACAAGCCGTCTGGCATCGTCGTCCGCTGTCAACAGGAACGAACTCAACTTCGCAACAAAGAAAAAGCCATGCACATTTTGATGGCTAAGTTGGAAGCGGAAAAAGAAGAAGCCGATATGAAGGCCATGTCGACTGAACGCAAAAGTCAGATTGGCACGGGGGATCGGTCCGAGAAAATCCGGACTTATAACTTCCCCCAGGATCGCGTTACCGACCACCGGATCAAGAAATCTTGGCACAGTCTCGACCGGATAATGGCTGGCGAAATCGACCAGATTATTGAGGATCTCAAGAGTGGTCAGGTGGGGGAGGAAGAGACCGAAGCCGAGTAGGGTCAGACCCTACTTTTGTTCCCCGAGGTTGGACCTCAGGAAGTTGAGAAAAAACCACTTCTAAAATTTGCCGTCATGCTATGTCTACTCCGTTCACAAGCTCACGGGTGTTGCCCGGTAGTGAATTTTGGTCTTGTTCGCTCAGAGCGGACGCTTGCAAAGCGAGACCAAAATCTACTGCCGGGTTGCCAAAAGGCGCTTCTTTTGTTAGACTAGCCACCGTATGTCAACTGATATTAAAGATCAAAAACAAGAGGCCAAAGAGTCGCTAGTCAAGGAAATGTTCCGGGCTGGCGTTCATTATGGTTACTCTCGTCGAGGCCGACATCCTTCGGTGGAGAGTTTTATTTTTGGTTATAAAAATCGCGGGGCGATTATTGATATTGAAAAGACCGTTGACGAACTCGACAAGGTTCTCGATTTTGTCCGTGGCCTAGCTCGTGATCGCAAGCAGATTCTGTTTGTCGGTACCAAGCCGGAGGCTCGCGAAACTGTGGAAAAAATCGCCAAACAGATCGAAATGCCTTTTGTTAACTTGCGCTGGATTGGTGGCTCCCTGACCAACTTCAAAGAAATCCGCAAACGGATCGCCAAATTGGCTGACTGGAAAGACAAGGGCGAGAAGGGTGAATTGGCTGTTTATACTAAAAAAGAGCGCTTGCTGATCTCTCGT
>Ga0075690_139_pt1 | contig 6224 bp, 4 predicted proteins | sample RifGroA2_FD_67691 | JGI IMG/M metagenome (GOLD analysis project Ga0075690, IMG submission 67691) | Microgenomates (Gottesmanbacteria) bacterium GW2011_GWA2_42_16 | reverse complement strand
GAGTGTTATCTCAAACCGGCCCAGCGCGAGCGGGATGTCGGGGTTGCGCGGCGCGCGCGCCGCCGCCGCGCCGTACGCGGCACGCGCGCTGTCCGCGGCGTTTTTGACCCCGAGCCCGGCGAGGAATCCGTACACCTGCGCCATCGCGTAATGCGGACGGTAATCCTGTGGGTCGCGCGCGGACCACAGCTGTGCGCTAAGCGCCATCGGCGCCAAAACGGTATCAAACTCTTTAGCCAGAGCTTCGCCCGAGAGCTTTGAATCTTTAGAAAGCACCAGCAGGTAGGCCGCGCCGGACTCTATCACCGCGCCAAGCGTCGATACATTGTGCTCCACGTTGGCGGCGTGCGCCGCGGTCGCAAACGCCTGCCCCACTCTCCCCTCCCGCAGCTGCTGGCGCACGTGCGCCACGCCCACCTCGGAGGAAAACCGGCGCGCCATAAAAAAGGAGTTTATAAGCAGCGTTGCAATAAAAACAAACAGGAGCGCGAGCACGAGCCAGCGCCCCGCGCGGGGACGCTCCTGCGGCGCGGATGCGAGCTCCGCCCGGGAGGCAAATCCGTACAAGGCTCCTGCAATCATTACCAGCAAGAGCAGCAACCCCGAGTAGGCCGCCGGATTGGCCGAAAACACAAACGGCGCTTGGCCGATACCGAAAGCGCTCAACAGCCAAAGCAGTATCCCCGCGCTAAGCCCCGCGTACAGCCCGAACCGCAGCAGATGCAGCGCGCGCGGCGTGCGGAAGAGCGCCGACCCCAGCATAAAGGCGACGGCCGCAATCATCCAAAACACCACCGAGTCCGCTCCAGCGCTCTCGCTGACGAACACCAAACCAAAGCGGCCTTGAACAAAAACAATGGCGGCGTACAGCGCGGGCGGGAGCCACGCCAGGAGCGCGCGCCGGCTGCCCTGCAGCTCAAAAAATTTTCCTACGCCGCCGCCGAGTGCAAACAAAAGTCCGGAGAGCATCAGCACAAACGCCGCGAGCGATACTTTGGTCAGCGGGAGCGGCGTGCCAAAGAGCGGCGGCGCGGCAAGCAGGAGGGCGGCCGCAAGCACATACAGCCGGCGCGACGCTCGTATATAAGAAAGGTGCATGCCCTATTGTCGCACCAGTACGTCCCCCTCGGCAATCCCGTGCTCCTTGGCAAACCCCGCCGGCACCTCGAGCGCGTAGCGCGCGGGCTCGCCGGGAGTAAAGCTCTGCGGGTAGGTATCGGGCGACACCGAGTGCGCGATGCCGACCAGCATGTCTTTCATCCAAAAGCTCCAGAGGCCGTCGGTGTCAAAAACAAAGAGCATCCCCGTCCCGCCGGGAAGGTCTGACCTTCCCGAAAGCCCCTGGTTGCGCAGCGCTTCCGTGTCGGCAACCTCAACCGCAATAGTGGTGGAACCGATAGTAACGGTCTGCATAGGGGAGTTCAGTCGAGAGCGTACCACAAAAGCTACCCCCACGGCGCAAGCAATCAGTACTACTATAAAAATCTTTTTTACCATGATCTTGATAAAAGTATACAGAAATTACTGGCTATCTACAAAGTTCACCCGGAGTGGTTTGAGGTGCCAAAGCCGAAGTCAATTAAAGGTAAGAATGAGGTAGATTATTCTGTCTAAAACGAAAAATACCCTTTCAGGTACTTTTCGGGAGGGTGTGCCGTTCGTTCGCTATCTCATCCAAGCCGCTCTGACTTATATGAATTCCGAAATTCTCAGGCGATCAAGCTCTAACTATTGGGTCACTTTTTCCAAGTACCCTTATCCTTTGGTCTTTTCAGGGTCCTGACCATAGGTATGCTCGGTCTGAATAACACCATCCTTACCGTGTACAATCACTTGGCCAAGATCTGCTTTTTTAGCAAGATCTTTCGCTAGCCCGAGAGCATCTGACTTGTCTTCAAGCACCTTTACTGCTCGTCCCGCACCACGCTCTTTAACTTTCCAGTCCCCGTCTCCGGTTGGAGTCACATGATACACGCGTCGTTTACTCATAGGTGGGATGTAAAATTGGTTAATAATTCGACCTTATATAGAAGATGTGGATAAACCAACTTGTATACCTTCTATTTATTTTCTATAATACTAGTATGCTCACAAAAAAGCAAACACAAGTCCTAGATTTCATAAAGGCTTACATGGCCAAGCACAGCTACGCCCCTTCTCTTGAGGAAGTCAAGCTGAAATTTAAGCTTGCCTCTGTTTCTACGGCTCACTATTACATTAGTAAGTTGCAAGATGCCGGTTTTTTGAATAAGGAACACAATCAACCTCGTGCAGTTTCAACAGTCGGGGCAAAGCAGATGATAGAAATTCCTATTCTTGGAGCAATTGCGGCAGGTCAGTCTATTGAGGCCATAGAGATTTCCGACGAAACTATCACGATTGCAAAGGATGAAATTAGTAAGCAGGGAAAACATTATGCTCTGCGTGTTCAAGGTAGCAGTATGATTGATGAGGGTATTTTTGACGGTGATATTGTTGTAATACGTAAACAAGATGTGGCAGAGAACGGTCAGACTGTTGTGGCAGTCATTGATGATAACGAGGCAACACTGAAAAAGCTGTACCATGAAAATGGTAAGTTTAGACTTCAACCAGCAAATCCAACATTGTTCCCAATCTATCGTGATGAAGTGGAGGTAAGAGGCGTTGTCGTTAAGATTATTCGTAATCTTGAATCGCAACTTGATCAAGGACAATCAAGAGATGAAAAGTATGTGCGTAAAATAGATTATTCATGGGATTACAGAGGAGAAAAGACAAAATCACATACGCACGGCATACATACTTATCCCGCGATGTTTATTCCACAAGTTGGACGAAGATTGTTGGAAACTTATAGCAAAGAGGGTGATACAATTTGCGATATTTTTTGTGGTTCGGGTTCAGCTTTAGTCGAAAGTAGATTGATAGGAAGAAATGCCTACGGCATTGATCTTAATCCTTTAGCTATTTTTCTTGCGAAAGCAAAGACAACTCCAATCAATCCTCAAAAACTAACAAAGGAGTATCTTGTTTTACTTGATAGAGTAGAAAAGATTAAAGATAAAGAGATCCAAAGACCAGATTTTAAGAATATTGATTTTTGGTTCAAGGATAAAGTAATTGTTAAGCTTGCGAAATTAAAGAAAGCGATACGAGAAATAAAAGACGAAACAATTCAGAATTTTTTGATGGTTGCTTTTAGTGAGACAGTTCGCTATTCTTCAAATACAAAAACTGGTGAGTTTAAGCTAGTCCGTATCAAAGGGGAAAAACTAGAAAAACATGACCCTGATGTCATGGGGATATTTCGAAAAAATGCAGAGAAAAATATCATTGGAATGACTGAATTTTACAAAGATGCCAAAAAGGATTCGTGGACAAAAATAATCTACGGTGATTCGTCAAAAGACAATGGAATCAAGGCAAACTCTATTGACTGCATTATTACTTCTCCACCATACGGCGATAGCCGCACAACTGTTGCTTATGGCCAATTTTCTCGTCTTTCGGCACAATGGATTGATGTATTTGATGATCCAAATGATGCTTCTGGCGTAGACAATGATCTTCTTGGCGGTAGAGCTACTAAAAATTTAATTCATACACTTTCATCTGGTTATCTTAAAGAATCACTAGAAAAAATTGCGAAGCAAGACGAAGCAAGAGCAAAAGATGTATTAAGTTTTAATCTTGGATTGAATGAATGTTTGAAGCAAGCCCACAAAATACTTAAACCGGGCAAATATTTTTGTCTTGTTGTTGGAAATAGATTAGTTAAACAAGTACGAATCCCCACAGATTTTATTATTGCGGAATTGGCAGAAAAAGTAGGATTTACCTGCGAAGATATAATTGTTCGAAATATCCCCGGTAAAAGAATGCCCATCAAAAATTCCCCTACGAATATCGTGGGTGCATTAGAGGAAACGATGAATAAAGAAAGTATCGTTGTGCTAAGGAAAAATTAAACCAGTTCGACTTTTGTATCGAAGCAATTATAAAGTTGCTTTATTTTGACTCTGAATCCGGTGCCATGGTTGCGGACAGAACCACTTGGGCGATAAAACATTCTAAAGTCTACAACAATAGCGTCTTTCTTAACTAGACTCTTAAAGTGTTCGAAATCAAAGCCTTCTAGAAAGAAAGCTTGGTTGAAATGAAAACGCTCAACGCCGCGCACTTCCTTGCAGTCTGCCAGTGCATATACTAGAGCTGGTAATTTTGCCTCAAATTTCTTTTGAAGATCCTCCATATCCCAGTAAATATTCAATCTCCTACCTTTGCCAACAACTCGAACTTTATCTTTTTCAACCTTTAGTTTAAGACCTTGATTGTTGTACCGCTTGCACGAAAGAGTACTGTGTAATTCTTTTGACCGACCATTATCCCTTTTTGAGTAGCCAAAATTATCAAGAAGCACCCGGCCGCGATCTCCACCCTTGGGTCGAGGCTCTAATGTGAAAAGTGTCAGCATAGATGTCGCACTTCGACGGTAAGCTTTGAGTTCTGCAACCTCACCAATATCAGGAAGGGGTATGTTGTTTTCCTTAATACCAAGAAGGTCCTCGAGTGTCTTTCCAATACCTGTATCGCCCGTGCGATGTGTCTTTACAAATCCGAGAGCTCTAATAGCCCTCAATTTCCGTTTGAGTTCTGGTAGGGTCATGGTTTAGGTAAAATATCTTTATTTTCCATAGGTTCTAACTTGATAATCTGGCGGGCCAGGTGAGTTAAGTGCCCACTCAACAAGACCCAGCAAGCCATTTTAGCGCAGTTTCGGCGGTCGTGCGAAGGCACCTGAGTCGCGGATCGGTTTTTGTAAATGTTACAAATGTGACACGAAAAGGGCATTTTCGGCACTGTAACATTTCTGGAGAAATACGGCTCTAATAAAAGCCAGGAGCGTGAAAAAATGATGCCACAATCGTGACAGTGTTTTGTAACATTGGTCATATATGCGCTCTTGTTTTCCAATGCGATATACACAGTCTGCATCGAAAAGAATGTTGACCTAACCCACCTTTGGTATATTGTTAATTTAGGCATCGTTCTCTACATAGTACAGTTTAGTCACCTTGGCCGTTTACGGCTGGTGTTCCCTCTCTTGCGGGCTATGCCCACAAAAAGCAATAAGACGGTATGCCGATTAGATCTGCGAAAAACAACTGACCATATGTTCATGCTTTTGTGCTAAGTGGGCATCTGGTGAAGAAGCGCAAATCGAGGACAGACAAGCAACAAGCTTGTGTGTTTTCGCTTTGCGTTTTTTGTTTAGCGAAATGACAACTCGAGAGAGATGCTCATATTAGTTAACCAAAAAATATGGCTAAGAAACTTGAATGGTGCACGGTGCGACGCCGCGTCCGCGACCTCGTTGATTTTGCAGGCAACCCGCAGGAGCAAAACGACTGGTCGCTTCCAACTCTTATAAAGAGCATAAAAAAGTACAACATAGTTGAGACTCCCGTTATTGATACCGACAACACCATTTTGGCAGGTCACGGTCGCAAAAAAGCACTTGTCGAAATAGGCCGCGCCGACGAGGAGATAGACGTACGGATGCCATCGCGTCCGCTCACTAAAAAGGAACGTGAAGGATATCTGCTTATTTCCAATTCTGTCCACGGCTCTTTTAGCCCCGACTTGCTTCGCGGGTTCGACACCGAGCTACTTCTCAACGTTATAGACCCCGACACGCTCGCCCGTCTGTGGGACGATCACCTAGAGATAGAAGACGATGATTTCGACGAGGAAAAAGAGAAAGCAAAAATAAAGACGCCAACGGTAAAGCCTGGCGACTTACTGCAGTTGGGAGTACACACCCTTGGCTGTTTTGATTCCACTGACGAAAAAATGGTTCATAAATTAGTTGGTAATACTCGCATCGACTTTGTCGACGTAGACGGACCCTTCAACATCAAATGGTCGTACAAGGGCAAAAATAATAAATACGGCGGTAGTGAGAAAGATGACAAGACGCCAGATGAATACCGCGCATTTATGAAGGCGCTCATTCAGAACAGCATTGCGGTTTCAAAGCCGGACGCGCACTACCTCTTCTGGTGCGATGAGCGCTGGGTGTGGATTCTGCAAACGCTATATCAGGAACTCGGTATTACCTCCGAGCGGCTCTGTATTTGGGTAAAAAATAATTCAATGCCGACTCCAAAAATTGCGTTCAATAAGGCGACAGAATTTGCGGTCTATGGTCGACGCGGAACTCCGTACATAAACGACAAAGT
>Ga0075690_134_pt1 | contig 7786 bp, 8 predicted proteins | sample RifGroA2_FD_67691 | JGI IMG/M metagenome (GOLD analysis project Ga0075690, IMG submission 67691) | Microgenomates (Gottesmanbacteria) bacterium GW2011_GWA2_42_16 | reverse complement strand
TCTTGATTTCAAAATGGTTGGGCTTGCCTGCCTGCCGCAGGCAGGGGTCTGGGTTTTGAAATTAAGAAAGTTTTTGAACAAATTTATTCCATAGGGCAAGAAAATCCGTGCCCTAAAAAGTTTGCTAGTGAAAAAGAATTTTGTAATTTAAAGTTAAATAAACAAATTTTTAGCGTCGCCAGACATATCAGTCGCGTCACCTTCGAGACCAGTCAGATCGCCACGTAGTTTTGACACATCACCTTTTATATTAGTCACATCACCAGAGATATTGGTCACATCGCCCTTGAGATCGGTGACATTGCCGGCGATATTTGTCGTATCACCATAAATAGCACTGACAGAACCACGCAAGTCAGTCACACAGCCAGCCAGACGCGAGACATCACCTCGGATGTTGGTGACATCGCCATTGATTCTAGTCTCATCGCCGAGCAGACCACTGATATCACCGGATACATCAGTGACCTCGCCGGAAATACTACTGGCATCACCGCGAATATTACTGATATCACCGGTAATTTTACTGACATCACCAAAGAGGCCGTTTAAGGTGCCGTGAATGGCGCCAGCCTCACCTTTGATTTTATAGAGGTCAACATCACCACTGAGACGAGAGACATCGCCACGAACATTAATAAAATCGCCCCAGATACCAGCATGAAGGCCAGTGACATTATGAACGTTGCGCTGATCGCGGGGCTTGATAGGTTGGAGAGTCATATTTTTAGAGTTAAGTTATTTATGTTAATATGCTTTTATTATACCGCATGAGCCATGGTGTCACCAAGCGGTCGATATTTCTCTGATTTGAGCTGACTGTATGTCTTTGAGTTGGTATTTTTGATTTTATATCTTTAATTTTTAATCTTTTTCTAATGGACTTCATCTCTGCTACCATTTTAGGCGCCATCGAGGGTCTAACCGAATTTCTACCAATTTCTTCTACTGGTCATCTGATTTTGGCTAGCCGTTTGATGCATTTGCCCGCCACCACTTTTCAATCAACTTTCGAGATTTCCATTCAGCTCGGCGCTATCTTAGCTGTTGTCTGGCTTTTTTGGCGTCAGCTTTTTTTAAGTCGTGAGACTTTTCAAAAAGTAGTAGTAGCTTTTGTCCCTACAATGATCATTGGTTTTGGACTATATAAAATTTTCAAAAGTTTTCTGGCGGGCAATACTGCCGTTACTATCGGGGCGCTATTTCTCGGTGGTGTTTTCTTGATCGGCTTTGAATATTGGTATCAGAAAAGGGGGGTGGCCGAGGTTGCCACTAGTGATATCAGTTACCGCCAGGCCGTCATCCTCGGACTCTGTCAGTCGCTGGCGATTGTGCCCGGCGTCTCACGCTCGGCCGCCACCATTATCGGTGGTCTAGGAATGAAGATTAAACGGGAGACTATCGTCGAGTTCTCTTTCTTGTTGGCTATCCCGACCATGGCCGCGGCGACCGCTTACGACCTCTACAAAACCGCCCCTAGTTTTTCTGATAATCAGTTTGATTTGCTTAGTGTCGGTTTTCTCGTGTCTTTCTTGGTGGCCTTGGTCGCCGTCAAATTCCTCATTCAGTATGTCCAAAAAAACAACTTCACCGCCTTCGGCTGGTACCGCATCATCCTTGCCATCCTCGCTTACTTTATTTTCTTTTTCTAGGTTAACTTTTATAAATGAAATCTGATATACCACAATAACCAACGACCGCCCAAAGTAGTGGTATAATGGAAAAAAGAACATGCTAAATGGTAAATACAAACCAAAAATAAATCTCATTCCCGATCGTGATTTTATTATGATTGCGATAGTTTCTGTTATTGCCGCTGGTGGTCTCATCACCATAGCCACTCTCGCCCCCAGTTCCTTAAGATTATTGAGGACTTTTAAAAAGTATAGATATCATAAATTAAAAAAAGGAAGAGAAGCCCAAAGAAAAAGCTACATCACCACCAAAGCCAAGGATTTGTGCAAAAAGGGGATCATCAACATTGATAAATTTGGTAATCTGTCGCTGACGGATACCGGCCAGAGGTTGTTAGAAAAATACCAAATCAAAGAAAAAAGAAAAGATCAAAAGCCAGATGGTAAATGGCGAGTAATTATTTTTGATATTAAAGAAAAACAACGTAAGAAACGGGATTATTTCAGAGCCGAGATTGCGGAAGCTGGTTTTAGAAAACTTCAGGGTAGTGTCTGGATCTCGCCATATCCAAATAATGAGTTTATTGAGCTACTTCGGGCGGAGCTTGAATTTAGCAAATCAGAAATTATTTATTTTGAAGCAGATAAAATTTCTTGCCCAGAAGAAATACTTAAAAAGATATTTTAGTCACTTGTAGTCTAAAAACACTAGGAGATTAAAATATACCACTACTTTGGGCGGTCGTTGAAAGTAGTGGTATATAAAAAGGAAAAAAGATTTTAAACTTCAAAAAAGGCCGTAAAAATGCTATAACATAAGCAATGCAAAAAATGTCTGATTGGTGTTACAAACTTCGAGGCCCGTTTTTTCAACTTGGCTATCGTTACTTGCTAAAACCACTTCTTTTTCAATTCGACCCGGAAATGATCCATGATTTGTTTACCGTGACTGGAGAAAAACTCGGTCGCTATCGCCTGACTCGCTGGTTGACAGCCTCGGCTTTCGACTACCAACAACACCCCATGCTCGAACAGACTATTTGTGGCCTAAAATTCACCAATCCCGTCGGTTTGGCCGCTGGTTTCGACAAGGATGCCCGTCTGACCGCTATTTTGCCCTCTGTGGGCTTTGGTTTCGAGGAAGTAGGGTCAATTACAGGCAAGGCTTGTCCAGGCAATCCCAAGCCCCGCTTATGGCGTCTGCCGAAATCTCAGTCTCTGATCGTAAATTATGGTCTAAAAAACACCGGAGCGGAAGCGATAGCCAAGAAACTCACTGGTCAAAAATTTGCCTATCCACTCGGCATCAGTATGGCTAAAACTAATAGTCCAGAAACGGTAGAGATCAACGCCGGCGTTGAGGATTATTTCAAAGTCTATCAAACATTTATGGAGGCGGGGATTGGTGATTATTTTACGATCAACATTAGTTGCCCCAACGCTTTTGGCGGTCAGCCTTTTACTGATCCAGCGCGATTAGATTTGTTGTTAGCCAAACTCGCTACTGTGCCGAAAACCAAACCGATTTTTATCAAAATGCCTCCCGATGTTACGACCGAGAATATTGATGCCATTATTGCCCTAGCCGAAAAATATCAGTTAGATGGTTTTATCTCCACCAACCTCACCAAAGACAACACTCACATCCGCCTTCATCTCAAAGAAGAACTTCCGACCACCAAGGGTGGCCTCAGTGGCAAAGTCATCGCCCCGCTCGCCCTCGAACAAGTCCGCTATCTGAAAAGCAAAGTGGGTAATCGTTTTGTTATTATCGCCTGTGGGGGAATTTTCAATGCCGACGATGCTTATACCTATCTCCAGGCCGGTGCTTCATTGCTCCAGCTGGTGACCGGGCTCATTTTCGAAGGCCCCCAGCTGATCAGCGAGATCAATCGGGGATTGGTGGAGCGATTAAAAGCAGGCGGTTTGGAGAATATTTCCAATTTGAGTTCAAAAATATAGCTCTTATCCACATTTTATTTAGTGATTACCAAAAATCTGGTGTAAAATCAAGCCAAGCAAATAGTCCGCCGCGACTAATAACTTTTTTACCAAAGTTATTGACTTTTTGGCATACTATTTACTTTTTTATAAAATGTGCTACTATAAGTAGACCATATGAAACCTAACAAAAAGCTTTATTCGCTTTTTACCAAACAGGTGTGGATTGTCACCTACATTTTCTGCCGGTTGTTTCTCCGGCCGTTTTATAAATTTCAAATTAAAATTCACCCCGATCTGGACCTGTCAATCAAAGCGCCCATTCTAATTATTTCCAATCACCGCTCGATGCTCGATCCCTGGATCATTTCCGGTTCCCTGCCTTTTAAAACCTTCCGTCAGTTGTTGCCGATTCGCATGCTTGGTTCTAAAAAATATTCCGTTCCCATTATTAAGATGTTAAATAAAATAGGCGCCATTCCGGTGGTCTATTTTTTTTATAATGTTATTCCAGTCAGTGGCCAGACTTTCGAAGAGAAGATTTCCGGTCCGGTCAAAGCTCTCCAAAATGGCGAGACAGTTTTTATGTTCCCCGAGGGAAAGATCAAGATTAAAAGTGATGACGTCCTAGCCGAGTTCAAAAAAGGTTTCGCCGCTATTGATCGTATTACCCACGTGCCGATCTTGCCGGTTTTTGTCAATTATGAAAAAGGTCACGGCCTGCGGACCAAATGCACCGTCAAATTCGACAAATTAACCACTCTGCCCGAACGCGCCCGCCTCAAACTTCAAGAAGAAGAAATCTACGCTCTCGACGCCAAGTACCTCCGCCGGAAGGTAATGGGTCTGGCCAAGGCGCGATAATATTCAACAAACCCCAAAATCGCCCGAGTATCCTCTCGGGCGGGCCTTACTTTGTCCGAATAACAATCGCCTTATCCTCAATCAAATAAGTTTTGGCCACGCGAACAACGTCGGCCAAGGTCACAGCCTTTATTTTTTCTTCATATTCCTCTGGCGTTTCTATTTTGCCCATGGTTGTAAAAGCCCAACCAAAACTATAGGCCAGAGAGTCGCGGTCAGACCAATTTTCTCGCTGGTGAGTATTGATTAGAGATCTTTTATTGTCAGCCAGCTCTTCTTCCGTCAGACCATCCAACTTGCTGAGTTCTTCATACACCAATTTAATAGCCTGATCGGGTTGATCTGATGGAAACTTAATGACAAAGTACCCAGCGTCGCTAAACGAAGGATTACTACTCGAAATACTGTAGACTAATTTCGTCTTTATTCGGAGCGCCTGATACAAACGGGAGGAAATCCCGTTACTTAAAATCCAAGCAATAAGCGACAGGGTGCTATCATCGGGATGAACAGAAGAAACCGTGAGAAAATTAATTTGGATGATTTTTGATTTTTGGCTGACAAAATCACAGTCAAAAACTTTTGGCGCTAATTTTATGGCTGGTCGGAAATAGGGGATAGGATTTTTTGGTAAATGACCGAGATGTTTTTCAGCTAGTCCCTTCACTTTCTCAAAACCAATATTTCCTAGACAAATTAAGGCCATTCTCTCTGGATCTAGGACTTTCTGATGGAGTTGTTGGATTTGTTCGGCTGTCACTTCACCGATGGCTCGTTCATCGCCATAAGCCACCTTGGCTAGGTCCGTCCCATGGAATAAAGATTTGACAGAATAGTGAGAAGTCGAGCGATTGGGATCGTTGGTTAGACGCAATAATTCCTGGTTGATGATGCTTTTTTCTCGATAGACTCTGTCCTGAGTAATGATGGGGTTAGTGATAAGATCAGAAGTCAATTGAAACATCTGGTCTGCATCTGGCGCCAAGAATTCAGAAGTAGCATTTATATATTCAACACGAGTTGAGGCGTTGACATAGGAACCGGTCTCTTCTTGAGCCTTACCGATAGCAAATTCATCTGGGTAAAGTGTCGAACCGGCAAACATGAGATGTTCTAGCAGGTGGTGAAAACTGTCCTCGCCAGGACCCTCATCCCGATAGCCATAATTGATCCTAATATCGAGATTAACCAGGGGAGAATCCTTAATTTCGCCGTAAAATACGGTCAGACCATTGGCTAATTTTTCAGTGAAGTATTGCATAAAGTAGAAGTTAGATTGAATTATAGCATTTTTCTGATGGGTCTAATAATGCCACCAAACATTTTTAGGTGAGGTATTTTTTTGACTAGACAACAGAAAATATGGTGTTATGCTTTAAATAGATCTCTGGAATAACTCCGGAGTAGAATAGTTCCTCGGAAGGGGGTGAAAAATATGTCTGGCCTAGCTGGAACTCTGAGGCCGTTCACGCTTCGTTTTTCTGAGCCATTGGTGTCACAGGAGGAAATCGACGAGATGATGTCTGGATCAGGAAACAGAATCTCCATGTCGAAAGTCTCTCCCACCCACACCGCCACCGGCCCCAAGTACGATATCACTCCAGACGACGAATAGTCTAATCCGCCCGAGATTAGACGGGGGGCAAACCGCCCCCCTTTTCTTTTTTTACATACATCACAATATCGTTTATTATTTTTTTTCTTTTATCTTCAAATTTACTCCCTAGGCTTTTCTTACTTTCTTTTTTATAAAGCTTAATCAATTGGGGTAATAATTTAGAAATTTTATCGGCTTTATTGGGAACATCCTTAACATAGTACATTTCCGCCAGCCCATAATAAGCGCCAAAAAAATTTGGTTCTTTTTTGAGGACATATCGGTACCAATATTCAGCTCTTTTAAGGTTACCTAGGGTTTCGTAAACAACGGCCAGGTTCATATACATTACCGATAATTCGGGATCTTGTTTTACTGCCAATCTAGCCGCTCGGCGAGCATATTTTATCGCTTTTTTATTTTTTCGGTGCCACCAAATCCTGCCGATTCCCCATATGGCACTCACAGAGTCAGGATTGTACTTTAAGGCTTGATTATACAGCCTCAGAGCTTCTTGCTCATATTTTGGTTGTAGAATTTTATTCTTACTAAAAAAAGCCAAGTGGTCATAAAGAAAACCAAGCTTAGAAAGAGTTTGTTCGTTTTTCAGCTCCGGATTTTTAACTAAAATGCTTTTTTCTTTTAGATAATTTGCTTTCATTTCTCTTGGCATTTTACCATAATTGTGGTAAGACTTGAATAGACAACCCCAACAAAAGTTCTTTGAAAGGAGCTTTACTATGAAAAACGGCATATTGATAATAACCGGTTCAGACGAGCCAAATGTTCCTGATGTTATAACTCACCTGACCGACGAAAGGGTAGTTAGGCTGAATACCAATCTACTGAACACCAGCACGATGTCCTTAGAGATAGAGGGAGATAAAATATAAGTCGCCCTAAATTGTGATGGACAGACCCTGACTTCTTCCGAAATAAAGTCTATCTGGTGTAGGCGACCTCCACCGGCATCTCTTCAGGCCACTGGACTTTCAGAACTTGATCAAAAATTCGCTGAGAGCGAAAATCAGCGGTTTTTCCGAGCTTTGTGGAACAGTTTCCCCTCGGAAGGAGTGACCTGGCTCAACCATCCTCTAGCTACATATCGAGTCGAGCACAACAAGCCCCTACAGCTCCAGACCGCTCACCAAGCTGGTCTCATGACACCGACCACACTCATCACCAGTGATCTCAACAAGGCGAGAGAGTTCGTAGCCAACTCTACGGAGAGGACTATCTTCAAGACTTTCAGTAGCTACAGTCGAGACGAAGATGGTAGGCCTGTCGGAGTTTATACCACCACCATCAGTAAAGAACAGTTAGAAAACTTCGGACACGAACTCAAGTTTGCCCCCGTAATCTTTCAGAGATACGTGCCGAAGAAATTCGAACTGCGAATCACTGTGATTGGCAAACGGGTCTTTGCTTGCGCCATTCATTCCCAAAGCAGTCAGCGGACAAAGGATGACTGGCGTCGTTATGATTTCCAAAACGTAGTACATGAGCCTCATCAGTTACCAACACCGATCGAACAAAGTCTTTTGGCCTGCATGCGCTCCTGGGGATTGCAGTTCGGGACTATCGATATGGTGGTCACCCCTAGCGGTGAGTATGTCTTCTTGGAGATTAATCCTTCTGGGCATTGGGGTTGGATTGAGGTCCTAACCGGCATGCCGATCTCAAAATCGCTCGCAGAGCTCTTGATTAATCCGACAAGGTACGCTTTGTAGAATAGCGGTTGTATTGTGCA
>Ga0075690_127_pt1 | contig 8790 bp, 9 predicted proteins | sample RifGroA2_FD_67691 | JGI IMG/M metagenome (GOLD analysis project Ga0075690, IMG submission 67691) | Microgenomates (Gottesmanbacteria) bacterium GW2011_GWA2_42_16 | reverse complement strand
GCGAGCGTAGCGAAGCAATCCCCGACTAGATCGGGGATCGCCACAGGGCCATTGGCCCTTCGCGATGACGATTTTCTATCGGAAATCTGAACAATTACATACGTGGCTCTGTAGTTCTTTGACAATTGAATAGGTTAGCCAACTGGCGGATTAAACCAACTTGAGGAACTCATCGATACTAATGTGTGCATCATCAAGGATTGATTTGGTAATTCCTTTTCCTAAATCATGCCCTGGATGAACTGGAACAGATGTGCTGAGTTGATCGTCTTTACGAATGAAGATATGATGACTGCCGTTTATTCGATGAAGAGTAAAACCTTTCTTTTTGAGAACTTTGATGAGTTTACGTGCAGGAATAACAGGCAATTTAGGCATATTGAAATGGTTTCTCTGTCGACAACTCGATAGTCTGAAGTGATTCAATAAGCAAATCTTGGGGAATAGGCCAACCGAGCTCTTGGCGACTATCAAGCCAACCTTTCATGGCTTCCTTAAGATTTTTTTGAGTCTCTTCAATGGTTTTACCTTGAGTATGACAACCAGGAAGAGCCGGTACATAACCATGATAGTATTTACCGTCTTTTTCAATGATAGTTCGATAGGTAACTGATTTTTTCATATATCAGAGTATAACACGTTTTAGAGATATTTTGTCAACGCGAATCTGCCTATCGGTGGCAGGCCGATAGGTAGATTCGTGATGATAAAGACAAATGTCATTGCGAGGAGTTGTAGACGACGAAGCAATCTAAATCAGATTCTGAAACCCACCAGAGGCGGGCAGGCAAGTTCAGAATGACGAAAATGAGATTGCCGCGCTCACTCCGTTCGCTCGCAATGACAAACAGAATTATGAATATGAAAAACCTAATCTCACAATTTAATATGATCAAACAGAAACCACTCGTTTCCGTCATCATGCCGGTCCACAATGCCGGAGGTTTCCTCGTGGAAGCAATTGAGTCAATCCTGAACCAAACATACAAGAATTTAGAATTGGTGATCGTTGACGATGCGTCAACTGATGATTCGTGGACCGCGATCAAAGGTTTCCAAAAACGCTTCCCGAGAAAAATAAAAGCTTATCGGATCCGCAAACAAGCCAATTTTGCCGGAAATGGCGCTTCAAACCATGGGCTCAAGTACACCAAAGGCCAATTCATCGCCCGCATGGACGCTGATGATGTGGCCATACCTAGCCGGATCGAGAAACAGGTAAATTACTTACTGAAACATCCGCGCACTATTCTGGTGGGCACTCAGGCTGAAGTCATCAATGCCAATGGTGAAACTCTGGGGATCAAACACGTACCCCAAGCTCATGCCGAGATTTACCGGCAGTTCGGTTCGATCCATCCGCTCATCCATCCATCAACCATGATCCGGCGCAGCTTATTGCCTGACCGGACCAAACTGTATGAGGATAAATACGGCGTGAACGATGACTATTACACATTTTTTAAATTCTTAAGTTACGGCAAATTTGCCAATTTACCAGAAGTTTTGCATAAATATCGGCTACATGGCAAAAATGCTTCGCTCACAAATTTACGCGAAAAATGCCTAAATACTATCTCAATCAGACTCGCAGCCATGCGGGAGTTGGGTTATCGCATGCCTGTCTCCGGGTATCTGCACATGGGTCTACAGTTTCTGGTAGCGGTCATCCTGCCGGAAAAAATCCTGATGCAACTGTACCTCACGATGCGCGGACTCGATAAAAGCCCCAAACGTGCTTTCGCAAACATGGCTTTTACTCCGACCAAAAAGTATTATAGTTTAAGTAAGTGATCTTAACTACTTATGCAAAAATTTACCTCTTGGGCTAAAAAAAATTGGGGCATATTTGTCCTTTTGGCCGTTGAGCTAGCGATCATTTTCACTAACTTCAAACCCGGCACATATCTGATGGGCTGGGACAACGTCATGCCGGAGTTAAATTTTAGGGCCAATTTAGTACGAAATCTGTGGGGAGTCTGGCAGGAACACCGCGGTCTTGGCCTTTATGACGGGATGTCCCATATCGCACTTACCATCCACACTTTATTTTTGTGGTCAGTCTCTTTGGTGCTTCCGCAGAATTTACTGCGCTACTTTTTCCAGTTTCTGATGCACTTTTTGGGCTGCGCAGGGATATATGTATTACTAATGCACCTTAAACAAGACGATAAACACGTTAGGCTGATCTCACTAGCCGGAGGGCTTTTTTATCAACTCAACCTGGCGACCATCCAAATGTTTTATACGCCGCTTGAAGTGTTTTCAGTGCATTTTGCCGCTCTCCCCTGGCTGGCTTTAACCCTCATCGCTTATCTTAAACAGGGATCAAAGAGAACCCTAGGTTTGTTTCTGTTGGTTTCGCTCTTGACGACTCCGCAGTATTTTGTCACAACCTTATTTTTGACTACCCTGATTTTGATTTTAAGTCTTATTTTGACTTACTCATTCTCGGGATTAAAACAAAAACAGGGTCGGTGGTTTTTCAAACGCAGCGCCATAGCCTTAGGCGGATTTATCCTGGTCAACCTCTTTTGGTTGCTGCCCTATATTTATGGCCTACCTCACAATGCGCCCGTGATCGCCCAGGCCAAAATCAATCAGATGTCCAGCCAAGAAATTTTTGTGCGCAACCAGGCGTTTGGAGATATAGTTAATGTTTTTCTTTTGCGCGGTTTCAGCCTCGATTATGTCGATTTGAACCAAAATAACAAACCGCAACTGCTGATGCAACCATGGAGGAATTATATCAACCAACCTCTGGTTTTGATCTTGTCCATCACTTTGGGCTTGATTTCAGTTTGGGGTTTGATTAAATGTTTAGTACAAAAATCAAAAACCCAAAACTCTCTGAGTTGGCCGCTGTCTGCATTTGGTTTAACTTTTCTTATGGGCTTTTGGATGCTCGGTACCAATATCCCTTTGCTTCGCGAATCGGTCGGATACCTTCGTTCACATATCCCGTTTTTTGCCGAAATTTTCCGTTTTTCCTTTACCAAAGGTAGCTTACTATTTGCGTTTTCATATAGCATCTTTTTGGCTCTGGGAATGACAGAGCTGTTGCATGCTTTTTCTAAATCACGAGCAATTCAGCGTGTGTTTTTGGCTGGCTTTATTTTTCTATCAATAGTAATTGTGTCTTTACCTGTATTTACAGGCCATTTATTTTATGCAAATTTACGGATCAAACTACCGCCGGCTTATCCAGCTCTTTTCAAATATATGGGACAACTCGATCCCGCCAGCCGTGTCGCTATTTTACCCCAACCGGAATATTGGAGCTGGAAACATTATTCGTTTGGATATCGCGGCAGCGGATTTTTGTGGTATGGGTTGAATCAGCCGCTTTTGGATCGGGCTTTTGATCCGTGGAGTCAACAAAATGAAAACTATTTTTGGGAACTAAGTTATGCGATTTATGCCAAAGATGCACTAAAATTCGCAAACGTCTCGGCAAAATATGACGTGGGGTATCTGATCCTTGATGAAAATTTGCTTTCGACCGGCAATAACCGCAGCCTGTTTATTGACGAAACAAAAACGCTTTTATCCCAAGTACCTGCCATTAAACGCATCGCCCAATTTGACAAACTAACTATTTATGAAAGGGTTGGTTTAACAAGTAATTCATTTGTCCAAGTCGGCCAAAATTTGCCCAGCGTCTCCCCGCCTTACAGTTGGACTGATTTTGATTTGGCATACCAGGAATTGGGTAATTATCAAACTGCTCAAAGTGCCTTAGACTATATCTATCAATATCGATCACTTTTTACTAAACGGGCTGTTTCGCAGCGGGAATTTCACGTAACAGAAACTCCGGATCAGCTCATCCTTTCTCCCGTAGCACAAGGTCAACAAATCGCACTTCCGCGGTCAACAACTTTGGTCTATACGAGTGACTCGGTGCCGGATTTAAATCCGGCAAAAGTCACACAGTGTGACCTATTTCGGAATGGGACTACGGAAGCAAAAACAAAATCTGATCAACAAACTGCGTATCTTGAGTTCACCGCTACCAACCAACGGAGTTGTTTATCATTTAATATTCCCCAACTGGAACACCGGAACGGATTTTTAGTCGCCGTGACAAGTAAACATGTTTCCGGCCGGCCTTTACTTATCAGTTTGATCAACCAAACTGCAAAACACGTGGAACTTGAAACTCTGCTTCCGGAAACACCAACTTGGGAGACTAGCTACTTGATTCTTCCGCCGCTAACTAGCGATGGTTTAGGTTATAACGTATATTTACTAAATGATGCAATCGGAGATATCCCAAGTATTAATGATATTAGTCGGATCCAGGTTTATAAGTTTCCTTATCCAGAACTTACGCATCTTAAGTCAAGCCCGAGCAATAATCCTATTGAAACTCAAGTCTCTAAGACTATTTCAGTCCTCCATCCCAACCCGGCTGAATATTGGGTGGAAATACCAGGTAAAAATAAAGACAAAACACTTATTTTGAATCAGTCATATAACGCTGGCTGGGTGGCGTTTGCGAAAACTCAGGAATTTCCCTATTTTCAAAGGCTCAAAGATCATGTCCTCGTTAACAACTGGGCGAATGCGTGGTTCCTCGAAGAGGAACCTAAGTCCGCCGACCAAGCGCCCTTTGATCCGTCTACGAATAGTAGTGAAAAGGATCAAAGTAAGCTAAGGCGGAGGTGGAATGAATCACTCACAATCTATATTTTCTTCTGGCCGCAGATTCTGGAGTTTATTGGGTTTGCACTCTTGCCGCTACCATTTCTATGGATTTTATTGAAAAAATCTTAATAAACTTCGTCGTGAGTACCTATATCAGTTAGTACTATCCCTTCGGGAATATATTGAAAAATAACTCGAATGCTATCAGTAATTGAAATACTCCATTCTTCAATTTTTTTACCACTCAATTTATGTAGTCGTAACGATGGGTGTTTTTGATTTTTTGGAAAACTTGGAGTTTTTGCTTGATATTGTCTCGTAGTTTGAAATTTTTCTTAATCAACTTCTTGTGCTTTCTTTCGTATGAAGCAGTCAAATGAATGATCATAAATCATCTAATTCATCGAGTGACTTAATTTGACGAGTTTTACCTTCTTTGTAGTCTTTTAGAGCTTTAAGTGCTTTCCTTTCAGCTTTGGCGCTCATTTTGTAAACTGGCACATCAGGCATCAGGAAATTTCGCAAAGCAGTACGAATGACTTCACTTAATGAAGCGTAGTGACCCTGTTTGACCTTGGCCCTGGCTTGATCTGCGAGTAGCTTGGGTAATGAAATATTGACTGTGTAGTTCATACAAATATCATACAATATATGTCTAACTTGTCAATACCGGGCGAACGGGGAATTATCGAGCCATCAGCTATCAGCTCACAGCCGATAGACTGTCTGAAAGCTGAAAGCTGTAAGCTAACAGCTTATATTTTCTTCTGGCCGCAGGTGCTGGAGTTCGTGGGGTTCCTGCTCCTGCCAATTCCCTTTCTTTACACGTTGGGAAAAGTATAGCGTTTGTGTGATATACTAAACTCAATATGAAAACTGCTATCTTGCGTTACCAGGTTGTTATCCGGAAAGAAGGTTCATCTTATATTGCCGATGTCCCTACGCTGGGTATTTCAGACTTCGGTGAAACCATTGAAAAAGCCAAAAAAAATATCCATGCAGCAATTCAATGTCATATCGAGGGGCTTATAAAAACCAATACTGAGGTACCAAAACCGGATACTGATGATTATTTCATAAGCGTAACAGAAGTTAGCATCCCTCAACCTGTACGCTTAGCTTACTGATTATGCCGAAATTAGCTCCTTTAAAACCTCGGCAAATTGAAACCATCCTTCTAAAACATGGATTTGCAGTAAATGTCAGTAAAAGCAGCCATAAGCAATACTTTAACAAAACGACAGGAGCACATACCACAGTCTCATTTCACTCAAAAGAAATACCTGTAGGTACACTGCGAAGCATTGTTAGACAATCTCAACTTTCGCTTGACCTCTTCCGGAAATGAAAAGTTTTTATCTCCTTCTTTTTTCCAAACCGCACGTCCCCGTCAACAAACTCATGCGAATGGATGGAAATTACCAGTCAGCAGTGAGCAGTCAACAGTCGGAAAACTGGCGAACTTCTGCAAACTGCATCCGCCAAAGGCGGATCGGCCTTTGGCCGAAACTGTGAACTGCAAACTATCTATCTCCTCTTCTGGCCGCAGATTCTGGAGTTTATTGGGTTTGCACTCTTGCCGCTTCCATTTCTCTATTTGTTAAAGAAAAATTCTATTCCATAATAATCTCTTTTTTGATCACACAATCACAATTTCGTGCAATGGCGTATTTTTGTGATTTGACTGTCTTAATAACTAAAAGTTGATGGGAATAGATCATCTTCTTTACTTGACACTTCTGTCTTTCATTCGGATTTACTATTCAAGTTCTTCGCCCTCCCCAGTAGTGGTCTTGTGAACCACTTCCAAAATGTGGACGAACCAACCGGCTAGTATAACAATAAACCGCTATTGTACGGTTTATACTTTGCCGTGCTTTTGCCCTGAGTAACAACATATTCAGCCACCATCATATTAAATTGTAAAATAAAGTTGTAAAAAAATTACGGGCCGGTTGTTTAGAGACAAATACTCCTAGCTTTCTCAACCTCACCTGATCTGGTTTATCCATTACTGGCGTTTATGGAGGTGTCAGCTCACCCTCCCACCCGAATTTTTGAACTTATAAAAAAACCTCCTGAGTTTCAGGAGGTAGAAGTTATACTAAATGGTCTATCCCATCTATAGCTGAACTATCTTTTGTCTCCCGAAAGAAGGATATTTATAACAATGTTTTATTTGCATGTTATATTTTAACGTAACAGAATAAACACACTTTGTAAAGAGAACAAAATATATATTACTATAGCAAAATTACTGATAATTAACCGCTATAACAATATAATCACAATTTCGTGCAATGGCGTATATTTATGATAGTATCAAATTCCAAAATATTCCTTATAGCTCTCTGAGTTTTCCAATTTTTCAGCGATTATATACAAAACCCCCTCGCTCACTCCAAAATACTCTCGCAAAAAATTAATTTCATTATCGCAGGGATACGGAGTCAAATAGACGCTTTTTTGGAGTTGCAGCAGCTTGAGCTTTTTAAGCATACGTCGTAAAGCCTCTTGTTGTTTACGTTTAAACTTGGAAATGTCGTAAATAACGAGCCGCCACTTACCATCCCAATGCCTAGATCTATCAATCTCCATTTCTTCAAGTTTGTATTTTAAAGTTTTTAGTTTACCCTTTTTGGTGAGACATATACTAGTCACTCCAGATTTCTCAACGGTCGTAACCAATTTTTGTTTATGAAGTCGCCGTAGAATAAATTTAAGACGCGGCAAATTGTATTTTTTCCACTTTTCATAATCTTTTTCCCTTTGCAGTTTTTTATATGCTGAGTAAATAGCGCCAATACCCAAACCTGCTCCGGGAAACATAAATAGACTCACAAGTAAGGTTCCTGCTCCCAAAAGTCGAAGTACATCTTTTACTTGTGGTGAAATGTGCGATGCTGTAGAGATATTTTTCATGATAAACAATCCCAATCTTACGGTCGAAGATTTAAATACAGTGCTTTAAAAACCAAGGTATCGCTCTTCTTTTACTGTAAATGTTTGCACAAATTTACGCAATAGCGTAATTTTGTGTTAGTTTAAATATTATTTATTAAAAATATTGTATTCTCCCTCTGTTTTTCCTCTATTATGTTTTTCCTCTATTATTTCCACTTGACAAGCATTCGTAATATGATACGATCTGTATCGCAATGCAAACTAAACCATCAGTTTCCAATAAAAGCACCAAACAAGAAATTTTTGACGCTTATCAGGCATTGCTTTCCCAACAAACAGAGCTGCCTTCTGCTACATTGCCCAAAAAACTTACAGCTATCAATAACCAACTAAAAAATCAACTTAGCGCGCAAATTGCAGATCTGATGCAATCCCTGGAAGAAAAACTAACCGAAGTCAGCAATCAATTTGATCAGACAACACAAGTGTTGGAACAACTCAATGAACTTCACGTTAAGCAAACTCAAACTCTGACACAAGAAAAAATCGAAACTCAAAAAACCCAGAAACGCGAAGAAGAAGAATATAAATATGAATTTGAAAAACTTAAAAAACGCCAAACAGAAGAACTTACCGAACAAAAACAAAAAGCAGAGGCAGAAATTGCCGTCAAAAAGGCTGATTTAAAGCTTCAAGAAGATGAGCTCAAAGAGTTGCGCCAAAAGGTATCTACTTTTGAAACCGAACTCAACAAAGCAATCAAAGAAGCAATTGCCAAAACAACCGACGAACTGACGCGCGAATACGATCACCAAAAAGCTTTGCTCCATCCCTCTTTCCCGCAATTGTCCCATTATTTTCTGCATTGCACCAACGTGGGCTCCAGAATAGATACTTACGCCTATCACATTTACATCTTCCTGGATAGCCGCAGAGACAATTTGGTCCGGAGTTTGATGCAGACCTGTATATATTACCTCCAGGCCCGCTTCACTCAGCCCCCGCGCTACCACGATGGCGCCCAACTCATGTCCGTCCAGGCCGGGCTTGGCCATCAATACCCTGATCCTATTCCCAGTCATTTGACCCTCCTATTGATTAGATTAAAGCCGGGGGCACAAATTCACCAAATACTTCCTTTAAGGTTCTGGTCATTTCGCCGATAGAGACATAGGTTTTGGCTGCATCAATGAGATAAGGCATCAAATTCTTTTTTTCTCTGGCGGCATCCTTTAA
>Ga0075690_140_pt1 | contig 8859 bp, 11 predicted proteins | sample RifGroA2_FD_67691 | JGI IMG/M metagenome (GOLD analysis project Ga0075690, IMG submission 67691) | Microgenomates (Gottesmanbacteria) bacterium GW2011_GWA2_42_16 | reverse complement strand
GGTCAACCAGTTTCAGAGAAGATAAAATATTCAAAATATTGGACTCATTAATCTCATCTAGTCCATCAGGTTTATGGATGCCGGCAGCCAGTTTGGCCAAGTACGGATTGGTGGAGATGCCAATTGACACTGTCAACCACTCGCCAATTTCACTTTTAATACGCCGTTTGATTTCATGGGCAATGTCGATTAAGGATCTTTCAGAAAGAATAGTTATCCTGGCTTGTCCAGGATCCGTTCTTATTTTTTCGGATTCTGGAGTCGTCTCCGCCGCCTGGCGGATCCTCCCCAGAATGACGGGATCAAATGAAGAAAGAAAATAACTAAAATTCAATAGCATCTCGTCAATTGAACGCACGGAAACTTCCGGCGAATATTCGTTAAACAATTTCAGAAGTGCACGATTGACGAAGCGGTACTTGGGTGGGTCAGAGGGAAGTACGATTAACTTTGGACAAAGCAGTTTGCCTTCTTGCACTTGCATTCCGGTTTTGACGCCATATTTTTTGGCTTCGATTGAAGGAGCCAATATACAACCCCGCGGCGTGGTATAAGCAGCTACGACAATGGGTTTGCCACGAAGTAACGGATTGGCCTGTTGTTCAATGGTCGCAAAACAGGAGTTCAAATCAATATGCATCCAACTAGAATGATTATTGCTGAATTGTTTCATTGTTATATATTATTAGGGTTGTCATTCCCGCCCTGTATGTCATTCCCGCCGCCTGTCCGCCTATGGCGGAAAAGCGGGAATCCGTTTTCAAAGTAACTATGGATCCTTCGGTCAAGCCGGAGGATGACAGAGTATGTAACTCCTAATTTCAAATTGAAAATTAGTTTGTGACTCCATCTGCTACTTGTTCCAGTGTCCAGTGCAGGGTTTTGGTATCAAGAGACAGGAGAAAATAATGGTTTTGGTCACAGACGGAAAACATGTGGATAAGCGTGTTGCCTTGATAAAGAGTGTAATGGAGACCTATTTTTTGGATTTGATAAATTTGGTTTTTCCAGCGGAGTTGTTTGGGAATTACCACGCCGGTTGAGTGGTTATATACTAAATTAACCGAAACCTTTTCACCGATTTTTTCCAGCATAGGCTCGAAATATTTTAATTAACCAAAAAATAACCGAATTAATAATACTGGAAAAAATACTGTGTCGTCAAGTCATACAAACATGGTCCAACTATAGATTAACCTATCAAAAGTTTAGGATAGAGATTGAGTTATTCATGTTACGCAGCGTCATTCCCGCCCCGATTTTCATCAGGGTAAACTCCAGCGGGAATCCAGGAAATAGATTTCCATTTTCATGGGAATGACAAGGATAGATGCGTAAGGTGAGTGAGTTAGTTAGTTACATATTCTGGAGCTTTAATGCAAGAAAATCGTCCCAGTGCCAAGCATGATCAAAATAGCAGCCAAACCCAGCAAGAAAAGCGTAGGTGTAGTAGCTCCAGTCACCGGTACCGTCGGTGAAGGACTCACTCCACCAGCGATCGGTGAAGCAGACGGGGTGGGGGTAGCGATAGTTGTACCACCGGTGCCGCCGCTTACGGAGATGGTAAAAGTAGCGGTAGCTGTTTCATTGGTACCGGCATTATCGTTACCGGTGACGGTCAAAGTATAGCTGCCGTTTGGTAGGTCAGAAGTTGGGGTATATGACCAATCGCCGCTAGTATCAGCCGTGATCGTACTGGTAGTCACCGGATTGGTATTGATGTTTACGACGACCAAAGCGCTTGCGAAACTAGTGCCGGAAAACGTGGGTCTAGCTGTAGTCAAAGTCGCGCCGTTTACCGGAGAAGTGATTTTCGTTACCTGTGCCGGTGAAGCTGACGGCGAAGGTGATGGTGTAGGTGTGGGTCCACCCGGCGAGCTGGATGGTGACGGTGACGGTTGGTCAGACGGACTAGCCGAAGGTGAGGGGCTGGCTCCACCCGTACCAGTGATGACAATTGATGCCGGATTACGGTTACTCAAGAGCACGCTTTGAAAACCTTCGCCTTGAGCTCTGACTTCGGTCGTATCGGCGACATTGATGGTCACAGCTGTGGTAGTCGGCGCGAGTGCCTTGAGTGTCAATGTGGCGATAGTGCCCGTGCCTTGATATGGTTGTCCCGGACCAGCTCCAATACTGATACTGGCTGTACCACTACCTAGTACCCGATCAACCAGAACTTGCGGTAAAATAGTTCCATTCTGCAAATTTACGGCTTCTAAGTAAGTTGGATCAAAAGCCAGGTTCAGTTTCACAAAAGTCACCAAATTTTGACCGGTATCCATCTGTACATTGATGGTGAATGTATCATCCACATTTTTAGTTAAGGATAGCGGATCAAAATAAATCGAGGTTGAAGGAACAGCCCGCTGGCGGATTTCTTGACGCTGTTTTACTAGAAAAAGCGTGATCGGAATTGCTAGTAGTAGTAAAACAAAAGCTAAAATGAGCAGAAATTTTTTCATGTTATTCTAATATACACTAATTCTTGACTTTACTGCAAAGCAATATTTTTGAGTTTAAGACAAAATGGTCATAAGTTGTTCATTAAAAAGAATCACGGTTTGATCTACTGAAAAACCAATATCTTTTACTTGGTCTTTGAGTCCAATTTTGGTTTTTTCCCGTTCAAACGAAAGTGGACTCACCAAACCTTGAGTTTGCGTTAAGGCTTTCACTTTGATTCGGAAAACAACGCCTTCGCCTTGACCGTATTTTAAAGAACCGAGTGTATACGAGATTTTTCCCGCCACCGGATCGACAGATTTGGCTAAAACATCTGGTTGTGATAGGAAAGGTCCGGGTTCAATACTTAAAATCGCAAGTCTAGCCGGGTCGAAACTAAAGCTGCCCTGGACGATGACTACACCCAGGTCGCGTGAATCGATAGTGACATCATAAATAGTTTCTTCGCCCACATGTAGAGAAGTGGTCTCTGGTGCAAGTTTCAAGTCCACCCGGATAGTTTCTTGGGTATTTGGGGTAGTCCGCGTGATAGTGGGTGGAGGACTAACTCGCGCCGAGTTATTTTTTTTGACGATCGTACCCAAACCGATTGCAGAGATGGCCACGACCGTAAACAAAGTCAAATACGTCCATATCTTCATAAAATATCACGTTAATTAACGCCTGTTTTATTGTAGTTAGATACGATATAGGTATAATCATCCAAATCGATTTGACCGTCAAAGTCCACATCTGCGACCAAAGTACAGGCGGCTGGATCGATATTTACTGGATTGTTGGGACAACCGTAGTTGATGACTAAATCTGTATATCCCAATAGTACTTTATTGGCATTATTGGTATCTCCGGTAAGTAAAACCAGGTCGGATGTAGCGAAGTTGGCTAGAGTGGTTTGGTTGGCGGTGATAGAGATGCTGCCCAACAGCCGGCGCAAGTTTTTCGGCCCCTTGACATAGACATCATAATCACCCACGGCCAGATTGGTGAGGGGACTTGCGGTATTGGTATAGACCCACAAATAATAATTTGGAGCTTGGATCAAAACTTGCTCGCCGTTTGCGGCGAAAGTGGCGTCTTGGGAAGTGATTATAGTTGTACCTTGTTTGAGCTCAATATTGGCTGTCAGATTTGGTTGGATACCAGGTTTGCCCACGCCCTCAAACAAAACTTGCAGCGTAAGTGATCCGGTGTCACCTGGTGAAGTGGAAGGTGTGGCTGATGGTGACGGACTGACTCCGGGTGAGGCCGAGGGAGTAGGTGCCGGAGTCGTAGATGGTGATGGAGATGGGGTCGGTACGGCTCCACCAAGGGTTATTGTCGCTACTGAAGTGGGCGCCGCCAGAATATCTTCAGGATTACCCGTACCGGTGGGTTCAATCACCACATTCGAATCGGTAGTTACCCCAGTTCCGTCATATTTAAAAGTAAGTAAAGTTTGGCCGCTGGCGGTTGGAGCCACTTGGAAAGTGAACGTAATCACCGGACTCAAAATCGTATTTGCCGGATCGGGTGTCGGAAGCACATCGTTGGCCCAATCAAAAGCGATAATTCCAAATTCCACTACACCAGATCCGCTCGGACAATCAGTGCCGCTGCCGCCATTTAAGCCAGTATTGGCACAACTCATGACTCTTGAAGTATCAAACGTACCACTACCGTCATTTACCACCGGCGCATAAGTTTTAAAAACAGAATTGGTTTGCAGCGTTGGTCGAGTGACGTTTCGCAAAGTCAGTTGATTTTTATCAAAATTCACTAGAATATCAGCTCCGACCGGAGCCTGACCACCGCTATCCAGATTGACCGATACGTCAAACGTGCTTTCGGGAGAAGTTGGGATGATAGTCGGAGTAAAACTTAAAATTGCCGTAGCCGCGGTAGCTTTGGTCCGCAATTCCTGCCGTTTTTTGGTGAGTTGCAGAGTAAAAAGTGTCGCCAGTGCAAGGAAAAGCAATAACCCGATCGGCAGTAGCCTGGCTTTATTGGCTTTTACATATGAAACAATATCCTTCATAAAAGAGGTCTCTAACTTATTAGACATCATCTGCGCTTCGATGTCAATAATTAGTTCAAGAGAGTTTGCGGTAAGATAGGAAGTTAGGATAAAATTTAAAAGACAGATTATGAACAGGTCCCCAAACCTGTTGTCATGGGGGAACCTCGGATATATTTTCGGAGATCAATTCGCTCGATGAAAATAAAAACTTACCTTTGGCTTGGGCTCTGCGATACGATGCTTTGGTAGATAGCGCAACTATTGAAAAAATCAAAAATTTACCCCGGGCTCAATCTTTGGGAATTCTTTTGGAAATCACCCCCCAACTTGCTTCAGCCAGCGCCGTGAATTACAAAGGTGAAAGCAGCGGATCTGATTGGTACTCGGCGCGTAATGCATTTCTCATCGGTTACACCCAGACTGAACGCAAACAATTGATTGATACAGTTTTTGGCGAGTTTCATACCCAGTTTGGTTATTTCCCTACATTTACAGTCGCCTGGATGGTTGATGCCTGGTCGCTCAAATACATTCATGATGAATACGGAGTAGAACTTCATGAAATCACAAAAGAACAATATGAAACAGACAGTTATACGCTTTATGGGGGGATTTTTGATGCTCCTTATTATCCCTCTTTGGGTCATCCGCTGATTCCCGCTCCAGACAAAGCTAGTCAACTTGATCTTGTAATGGTGCGCCAAACCATAAGTGATCTTGACCGAAACTACGGATCCTCTTTTACGTATTTTACTTCACAGCCCAATGATTATTTACAAAATCCTAAGACTCCTGGCACCAATTATTTCACCAGTCTACTTGATCAAATGATTGCTCAAAAAGATGTCGGACTCATTCTTTTAGGGCTTGAAAATTCAGCCGAGTGGGTTGACTTTAAAGCCGAATATCAAAAACAACTGGCGCAAATAGTCCAAAAACAAAAAACAGGCGAAATCAAAGTTTTTTCACCACATGAATACGCGGTACTTTTCAAAAATCAAACTCCTCTAAATTCTAGCCGGATGCTTAAAAGTCCGCGCTTTCCCGAGGAAGGGACGGTGCTCTGGTACTTTGGCCGCACGTATCGGGCGCGGATCCAGGTGATTGGCGGAGATTTGTTGCTTACAGATCTTAGAAATTTTTCACCTCTAACCGATGTTTACCAGACCCAAGCTGCTCAAGTATCGCGCGCTTATTGGATCGTGCCTTATACCATTGACGGTTCGCAGCAATATACTGTCAAAAAGGTACCTTCCAATCCTGATATTTATGCCGGCCATCCGGTACGGTCTGACGACGGAGTCCAACCCTTTGGGATTAAATTATCCGGCGCATCTGAAGCTCAAGTTAAACAGGAAAAAGAAGTGGTGGAAATTACAGTAGACAACAGCCGGATCACACTGGAGCCGGATTTTATTACAACAAACAACTTAAATAGTGGTTTTGTGAGTCCGGTCAAGATGACACTTGTTGAAATACTAAGTAACAATACTCCGCAGTTTATTACTTTTGCCAAACATCCGAGGTTTTTCATAATCCCTGACCAAGCAAACAACACGCTCGCTCTGGGTTGGGAAACTCCCAAACTTGAGCAAATCAAAATGGCGACCATTACTAAAGATCAAGAAATTTGGAAAATCACACCCCTGACTTTAACTGATTCCCAAGTCAAAGAATTGGCTCCTATCTTTCAGCCAGATCTGGGAGCTTTGCCTCTTGATCCTGGGACCTCAACCTTTTATTGGGCCAATACGACGGCAATTGCCGGACGTAACCCAATTCGTTTATTTGTAGTTGCGCTTTCCATTTTGTCGCGTCCAACAAGAGTCCAGTCATTGGAAGCGAAACTTGATGAAGCAGCCCCAATTACAGCCCAAATTCCCGGGCAGTTGGATACAAGATTTGAACCATTCTTTGTCGATTTTGTAGCATCAAGAAGCGCCCAGTCAGAAGTTGCCTTAAAAATTAATGGTAATAGTTTACCGCAAACTACAACCATCAAGTTTTATACAGATTGCCAAAAAGAACCGTTAACTTGTTTCATGAACCGGGACCAGCTCAAAGGTTTTGTTTCGGTTTTGTTGCAAGAAAAAATTGCGTTTTATACCAAACAAATAAAAGATCTGACACAAAAAGCCACATCAGGAATAGAAGAGAAAATTAAAAAATATTTAGGCAGGTAAAATTATGCCGACGATTTTGTTTACATTTTTATTTGGGATATTTCTGGGGTTTAAGCATGCTCTTGAAGCAGACCATCTCACCGCGGTCATGACATATCCCGCTTCGGTTGGGACTCGGACTTGAATCACTGGTTGGAATCATGCTGGTTATTTTAGGAATTCGGGCATTACTTAAAACCGAAGAACTTCATGAACATGCTCATGAACATGGGGTTAGTGAACACAGTCATATCCACTCGGACCATCGCCATCACCATCAACACAAGCGCTCATTTTTGATTGGTGCGGTTCATGGACTTGCAGGAAGTGGGGCACTCATGGTGCTCGTGCTTTCAACATTTCGTTCAATAGTTGAAGGTGTCATTTATATTCTGCTTTTTGGGATGGGTTCAATCGTGGGAATGACAGCGATGAGTTTTTTGATTGGTTTGCCCCTAACTTTTGCCAAAAGTAAATTAACCCGGTTTAACAAACTAGAAATGATTTTACAAAAAACTGCCGGCACTTTGAGCATCATCTTGGGACTGGGAATAGTATATGAAATTGGTTTTGTGAATCACTTGTTTTTTTAAAGGATATAACAAAGATATCTTATTTTTTTGCAAACCAAAATGAAAAATTTGACTCGGTGGGCTAATTTATGTATATTGTGGCCTATATCAATATGAACCGAGTCGTTTTAGGTTTGGTAGTTTTATTACTTTTGGGAGCGTTAATCGTTTATGCAACCAGGAAACTAGTGAAAGTCAATTTAAAGGATTTTACGCCGAAAACGAGTCAATCGCAAAGTGCAAAAACTTCACCCACTCCGACCCCGATAGCTTCCCCGGTAGCCTCACCCTGGAGCGGGATCCTACCAGCTACAGGCCTATAGTATCTATTGCTTTTTAGCCCCAATTTTGCTATGCTAGGGTACTTATGCAAGTTAGTGGTGAAACCAAATTCTTCGTGAGCGTGATCGTAGCCACACTCGTGGTTTTGGGCGGTGCAGTGGCCTTTTTTTCCCAACCGCAAAAAGAGGTAGTCGTCTCGGCTGATGTCTTGGGAGCTTGGTCGACCGGACCAACTACGCCTAAAGTCACCTTAGTCGAATTCTCGGATTTTGAATGTCCGGCCTGCGGAGCCGCATATCCGGTAGTTAAACAAGTAGTTGAAAAATATAAGGACGATTTAAAATTTGTCTACCGCCATTTCCCACTTGATCAACACAAAAATGCCCGCCGGGCAGCTGAAGCAGCTGAAGCAGCCGGAGCCCAGGGTAAATTTTGGGAAATGCATGATTTGTTGTTTGCCAACCAAAAAGACTTATCTGATGAAACCATCCAAAAATTGGCAAGTGATTTGAAGTTGGACATGAGTCAATTTAATCAGGATTTAGCCACCGGTAAATATAAAGACAAAGTTCAGAAAGATCTAACAGATGGAACTGCGATTGGCGTAAATGCCACCCCAACATTTTATCTCAATGGCAAAAAACTTAGTCTGTTTTCTTTCACTGATCTAGACGCGGAAGTGGCTAAAGCGCTAAAGTAAAAATCTTTTTGAAAACTCACGACTTCATTTGTCTTAACGAGCGCAAGTGATAGACCCCGATAATTATCTGTATCCCTAACATTAATAAATTGATAGTTTCACTAGCGGCAGAGGTCCAGTATGAAGCCAGGCCGAAGTTGAGGTTAAGCCAAACACCGATCAGATTACCAACCAGTGCCAAGTGACGCAAAAATGGCACTTCTTTTTTGAAGAGCATGGTGAGAGCTGTTATGATCAACAGAACTCCGGCACTAAATTCTCCCCAACGCGTCAAATTTCCGAAAAGTCCGACTTGCGGGATAGCAAATTGCAACAAAAAATCTTTGTACCACGGCAGTGGATTTTTCGAAGCAAAAAAGGTGAGCGTTTTTGGCAGATTTACTATAAAATCCGGTGCCAACAACTTAGTCAATCCAGAACGAAACCAAACCAACCCCAAAAGAAGTTGGATGAGAAGTAGGTGCGTCTGGGGATTGACTTTGGACTTGAGTTGCATGAATCTCAATTATAGATCCCTCGCTGGGGTAATTTACCCCGTCTCAATTATACGCCAAATCTCAAGCAGTGTGTTACCATAAATACATGATCCAACGGACGCATGATCTGGCAGCTGTGGCCCTGGTTTCCTATTATTTTTTGACTTATTCTCCGCCATCTTTAAATTGGGAAACGCTCTTGGGA
>Ga0075690_144_pt1 | contig 9923 bp, 8 predicted proteins | sample RifGroA2_FD_67691 | JGI IMG/M metagenome (GOLD analysis project Ga0075690, IMG submission 67691) | Microgenomates (Gottesmanbacteria) bacterium GW2011_GWA2_42_16 | reverse complement strand
CGAATTATTAAAAGTGCCGATCGCTTGAGTGATTTTAAGCCGGGAGAAATTTTAGTGACCGAGATGACCGATCCAGATTGGGAGCCGATTATGAAAATGGCCTCAGCTATCATCACCGACAAAGGTGGTCGCACTAGTCATGCCGCTATCGTCTCGCGAGAGCTGGGCGTGCCTTGCATCGTGGGTTGCGGTAATGGTTCAAAAGTTTTGAAAACTGGTCAGGAGGTGACTGTCGATTGTTCATCTGGTGCCGAGGGTTTGGTCTATGCCGGTAAATTAGATTTTGCCACCATCGAACATCGCCTGGACAAACTGCCTGCTATTGCTACGAAGATCATGGTCAATGTCGGCTCGCCGGACGAAGCTTTTCGTTATCACAAATTGCCGATCAAAGGTGTCGGTTTGGGACGGCTGGAGTTTATTATCACTTCCTATATTAAAATCCACCCCAACGCCCTGCTCGATTTTACCGACTTGAAAAAATCCAGAGATCGCGCTACCCAAAAAATCGTCAAAGAGATTGAAGCTTTAACCGTCGGCTATGAAGACAAAGCCAAATATTATGTCGATGAATTGACCGAGGGGATTGCTCGGATCGCCGCTGGCTTTGCGCCCCACGATGTGATTATCCGTTTTTCTGATTTTAAGACTAATGAATATCGCACCCTGATTGGTGGCGAGCTCTATGAACCGGCCGAAGAGAACCCGATGATTGGCTGGCGGGGGGCGAGTCGTTACTACCATCCGAAGTTCAAAAAAGCTTTCGCTCTCGAATGTCAGGCCCTCAAACGTGTCAGGGAAGAATTTGGCCTGACCAATGTTATCCCGATGATTCCTTTCTGTCGGACGCCGGAGGAGGGGGCGAAAGTGATCGAAGTGATGGCCGAGTCCGGTCTCGATCGAGTCCAGGACTCGAGTTTAAAGATTTATGTTATGTGCGAAATACCCGCCAACATTCTGCGTGCCGATGATTTTCTCCAGGAGTTTGATGGTATGTCGATTGGTTCCAACGATTTGGCTCAGCTAACGCTCGGTATCGATCGTGACTCGAGTATCGTCAGTGGTATCGCCAACGAAAAAGATCCCGCGGTCAAGAAATTGATCAGTGAAATTATTCGGACCTGCAAAGCTAAAGGTAAATATATTGGCATTTGTGGTCAGGCGCCATCTGATTATCCAGATTTTGCTGACTTCTTGGTCAAAGAGGGCATCGAAAGTATGTCCCTAAATCCAGATTCGGTAGTGAAGACGATTGAGATTATCGGAAACATAGAGAAAAGTTAATAAGTTTAAAAATTTAACATGAGATACGAATCTACCTGCCTACCGCAGGCAGGCGAATAATACTAATGCTACGAATTAAAAGCTAAGTATTTGCATTTTATTCGTACAATTCGCATGTTGATTCGTATCATTAGTATCGCTAACAAATTATTTTATGAAAATCGCTTTTTTTGAACTCGAACAGTGGGAGAAAGATTATCTCCGGGGCAAGGTAGTGGATTTAGGTGAGGTAGAAATGATCGACGGTATTTTATCGGCCGAACATTTATCTGAGCAGACTGATTTTGAGATTATTTCGGTTTTTGTTAATTCAGTTATTGATGCCAGAGTGCTGGATCATTTACCAAAATTGAAATTGATTGTCACTCGCTCGACCGGTTTTGATCATATTGATTTAGATTTGTGCAAAAGTCGGGGAGTCGCCGTGGCTAATGTCCCGAGCTATGGCGAGGAGACGGTGGCTGAATATACTTTTGCCCTTTTGCTTAATTTATCCCGCAAAGTTTATCTCAGCTTTGATCGCATCCGTGAGACTGGTAGCTTCGCCCTCGATGGTCTGCGCGGTTTTGATCTCAATGGCAAAACTTTGGGCGTGATCGGCACGGGTCGGATTGGTCGGAATGTGATTGAGATTGCCACTGGTTTTAATATGAAAGTTGTGGCCTACGATCCGAAGCCAAACACTGAATATGCGACCAAGATGAACTATGTCTACTTACCATTAGACGAAGTTCTGGCGACCTCTGACATAGTTACTCTGCACGTGCCGTATATGGACAGTAATCATCACTTGATTGATGCTAGTGCTTTTATCAAGATGAAAAAAGGCGTTTATTTCGTCAACACCGCTCGTGGGGCCCTCGTCGATACGATGGCTCTAGTGGAAGCGCTCCGCTCTGGTCAGGTGGCTGGGGCTGGTCTCGATGTTTTGGAAGAAGAGGGAGTAATCAAAGACGAGCTCAATGTTCTCTCAGCTGGCAAGCTCGACGGTCACGATCTTCGGGCAGTGTTGGCTGATCATCTGCTGATTGATATGCCCAATCCTAATAGTTTTCCACTCTTGTTGCTTTTTGGGCAAATTGTGATATAATAAACCATGGATGAGGTGGCCTATCATGGTGATTGGCCAAAACGGAGGGGTCGTTATGAAAGGAATATCTTTTCCGAGGGGAATCGATCGTCTGGGGATGGACGTCGTCAGTGTCATGGCTCTAGAGTTGAGGACGGTTCTACCTAATCTCTATCGTGAAGTGAACGGTAGTGGGAGTTCTACCCGAATGGTCCCGATCCGCCCCGATGAAATTGGGGCCGTCGTCCCAACGAAGAAAGCCTCGTAACATCTTTCCCCTCGACGAACCCCAGCAATCTTTGGTTGCCGGGGCTCTCTTTTTTAAAAAAGAATATACATAACTTTTTAGCAAGGTCGGACCTTGCTATTTACATAGGTGCGTCCTATGTAAAAAATTTTAATGATGAAAACTTTTAATTTCCAAATCAAAAAAGAATTAGCCAACGGTCTGGGCAGGGCTGGAGTAATTCATACTCCTCATGGTGACATTGAGACTCCGGCTTTTATTGTGGTGGGCACTAAAGCGACAGTTAAAGCTTTGACGCCGGAGCAGGTGAGTCGTCTCGGAGTGCAAGCGGTCCTAGCCAACACCTATCATCTCTATCTCGAGCCAGGCGATGAACTGGTGGCCAAAGCTGGTGGTCTGCAGAATTTTATGAACTGGCACGGACCCACTTTTACCGACTCGGGCGGTTTCCAAGTTTTCTCTCTCGGCGCCGCTTTTGGTGAAGGCGGTTTGACTAAGTTTGCTGTCGGTAATACCGAAACTCAAAATGACGGTCGAGTAGATGATAGCAATCATGCCAAACTGGCCCAGATTGATGACGATGGCGTGACCTTTCGTTCACATCTCGATGGTAGCGAGCATCGGCTGACACCGGAGAAATCAATTCAAATTCAACATAACTTGGGGGCTGATATTATTTTTGCTTTTGATGAATGCACGGCTCCATCGGCTGATTATGACTATCAAAAGAAGGCTTTAGCTCGGACTCATGCTTGGGCGGAGAGAAGTCTAGCTGAACACCAGAAACTTGATGGGCCACAATCCTTATTTGGCATTGTTCAAGGTGGTCGTCATCAGGATCTGCGTCAGGAGAGTGCGGGGTTTATCGGCTCACTTGCCTTTGATGGTTTCGGTATCGGTGGTTCGTTTGATAAGGATGACATGGGAACGGCCGTCCGCTGGGTCTGCGAAAATTTACCAAAAGATAAACCGCGACATTTGCTCGGCATTGGGGCGGTAGAAGATATTTTTACTGGTATCGAAAATGGCGCTGACACTTTCGACTGCGTGGCTCCAACGCGCGAAGCCCGCAATGGTTCGCTCTACACTGCGACGGGTCGGATCAATATCAACAACGCTCAATATCGCCAAGATTTTGGGCCAATCGAAGATGGTTGCGGATGTTATGTCTGCTCGCCCCGACTCGATGGAGGGGTCAAATTTAGTCGCTCCTACCTCGCCCATCTTTTCCGGTCCAAGGAAATGTTGGCGGCCACTCTAGCTTCGATTCATAACTTGTATTTTTTCGTCAATTTAGTCAAAAAAATCCGCCAGTCGATTCTCGATGAAAATTTTGCGGAATTTAAGCAAGAATTTTTGACTAGATATAAAAATTAAAAGTTTGACAAGACGTTTCTTATAAGGCAATATAATTTCAGTGTGTTCTCTAGGCAAAAAGGGGAGGGAGTCGATATGACACCTGAAAGAATTGGGGCTCTCATAACAGAGCTTCAAAACGGGGTTCCACCTAACAAGGAGGAGATAGGGTTAATTTTTGGATCCATCTCTCGACCCAGAAGAGCCCAGCTGTTGTTTATGGGAAAGCTGTTTCTCCTTTGTCGACGGGGGAGGATTTCTTCAAGTGAGGAGGAGACACTATTGAATCTTTCTGAGGCCAGCGACCCCGACCCTCTCCTCTCTCGGCTCGGCTCATTGTGCGGTCTTTATGTGACACAGAGTCTGTCCCAGTTTCTCTTCAACCGCCCTTCCACAGGGCGGTTTTACTTTGGTCGGGTATTTTTTTACTATTTGTGTTAACTTTCAATAATGTCCGAGAAAATTTTCAATCTAGTTTCTCCCTTCGAACCCGCCGGAGACCAACCAGAAGCGATTGCGGGTCTTTTGGCGGGCCTAAAAAAAGGCGAGCGTTTCCAGACCTTGCTTGGTGTCACTGGCTCCGGCAAGACTTTTAGTATGGCCAATGTCATTGCTCAAAATAATCAACCGACTCTTGTTATTGCTCATAACAAAACTCTCGCTGCCCAGCTCGCTCAGGAGTATCGCGACTTTTTTCCTGATCACGCGGTTCATTATTTTGTTTCTTATTACGACTACTATCAGCCGGAAGCCTACATCGCCCACTCCGATACTTACATCGAAAAAGACGCCAGTATCAACGAAGAGATCGAACGCCTTCGTCATGCTTCGACTCAGGCCCTGCTCACTCGTCGGGATGTGATTATAGTCGCTTCGGTGTCCTGTATCTACGGTCTCGGCAGTCCGGACGAATATCGCAAGAGTCATCTCCAGTTTTCTCGCGGACAAAATCTTAGCCGTCAGGAATTACTTTTGAGTTTAGTTAATATCCATTACGAGCGGACTAACGCTGATCTCAATTCCGGCACTTTCCGCGCCCTCGGTAACACGGTCGAAGTGATGCCTCCGGGCGACCGCCAAATTATTCGTTTTGAATTGGGTGAGAAGGGGATTGAAGCGATTATCGAATATGATGCTTTTTCTCGCGCCGAGCAAGCTCGCCACGAATCATTTTTTCTTTTTCCAGCGAAACATTTTATTACCAACGAAGCCGATCGAGGTTGGTTATTGTAATGGCATTGAAAATTATTCTCGTCATCTCTCTGGTCGTGAAGCTGGCCAACCGCCAGAAACTTTGCTGTCTTATTTTCCTCATCACCCTGACGGCACGCCAGATTTTTTGACCGTTATTGATGAATCCCACGTCTCGATTCCGCAAATCGGTGGCATGTATGCCGGTGACGCTAGTCGTAAAAAATCCTTAGTGGACAACGGTTTTCGCTTGCCCAGCGCTTTTGATAATCGCCCCCTCCGCTTTCCCGAATTTGAAAAGAGTGTTGGCCAAGTGATCTTTACTTCCGCTACCCCTGGTGATTACGAACGGCAACATTCGACCAAGGTGGTGGAGCAAATTATTCGTCCGACTGGCCTAACTGACCCAGCGCTCGAAGTCCGACCAGTGGTCAGTTTATCAAGGTCGGACCTTAATAAAAAATATCAAGGTCGGACCTTGATAAAGGCTGGTTACCCGGCTAAACCATCAGACTCTTTTGACAAAGAGTCTGATGGTCGCCCGACCCCGCCCATGGCGGGGTATAGGGGTCAAGTAAAAGATTTTATTGCTGAAGCCAAAAAAGAAATCTCCGCTGGTCGGCGGGTGATTGCCACCACTTTGACAAAAAAGATGGCGGAAGATCTCAGTGACTTTTTGAAAAAAGAGGGAATCAAAGCCGAGTATCTTCATAGCGATATTAAAACGCTCGAACGAATCAAAATTCTCACTAGTTTTCGACAGGGGAGCGAACACGGTGGCTTTGACTGTATCGTCGGTGTCAACTTGTTGCGTGAAGGTTTGGATTTGCCGGAAGTGTCTTTTATTGGTATTCTCGATGCCGACAAAGAAGGGTTTTTGCGTTCGGAAGTGTCTCTGATTCAAACTATTGGCCGGGCCGCTCGCAATGTAGCTGGCCGAGTGATTCTCTATGCCGACAAAGTGACGGGTTCGATGGAGCGAGCGATCGGCGAGACCAATCGTCGACGCACAATTCAGCTCGCTTATAACCAAAAACACGGCATTACTCCGCAATCTATCATCAAAAAAATTCACGACATTACCGCCACCATGTCGGCCGAAAAAGTGCAGGTGGCCGCCAATCTCCTCGCCATTGAAACTGTCGGACTCGACAAACGGGGTTTAAAAAAATTGATTAAAATCAAAGAGAAGCAAATGACCGAGGCCGTCAAAGAATTGGATTTTGAAACAGCGGCCATTCTCCGGGACGAAATTAGATCTCTTGAGTCCAGTAGCTAAATTTGCTATTTTTGTGATGTTTGCTATAGTCATATAGTCGATAGTGTCTGCTGACGCTATCTCTTCTTCCGCGGCGCCGTCTCCCTTATCCGACACATTTGGGGGACGGCGTTTTTTTTTGCTTTTTTGATTTGGCGCTTTCTCTTTGGTGTGTTATCATTGCCTCACCACCCTATGGCTAAACCACGGGGGATTTGGGTTTTACTATATCAAAATCAATTTCAATGGGAGAAGACAAAATAAAAATAAAAGGTGCGAGGACTCATAACCTTAAAAATATCGACCTCGAAATCCCCAGAAACAAACTGGTGGTTTTTACCGGTTTATCCGGATCCGGTAAATCATCTCTGGCTTTTGATACCATTTTTGCCGAAGGCCAGCGTCGCTATGTGGAATCGTTATCGGCTTATGCTCGCCAATTTTTACATCAAATGCAAAAACCGGATGTGGATGAAATCACTGGTTTATCGCCGGCCATTTCTATCGACCAGAAATCTCGCTTTGTTTAGTTTGTGGAGCCAAGATTGAAAAATTGTCGACGGAAGAAATCATCAATTTTATTAAAGAAAAAATTTCTGATTTATTAACCGAGAAAAAAATTACCGATACTAGCGAAGTAGAAATCTATGCCCCGATGGTTCGTGGTCGCAAGGGTGAGTATTACCAACTGCTCTATGATTTATTAGAAAAGGGTTATTCCGTCGTGCGTGTCGATAGCGCCAAGAAAAAATTACGCGAGCGCATTATTTTAGCTAAAACTAAAAAACACGATATCGATGCTCAGGTCGACGCCATTATGGTGGGCGAACTTTTGACTACTAGCCAAGCAAAAAAAGAATCAAAAGTCGGCACCGCTGTTAGCCAGGCGATCGGAGACTCCGCGAAAGAACGGCTCAATGAAGCCGTAGAAAAAGCCTTGACTGAATCAGAAGGTCTGGTGCACGTCGTCGTCGCTGACGAGGAATTTTTGTTGTCAGCTAAATTTGCTTGTGTCAACGATGGTTTTTCTTATCCGGAAATCGAGCCCCGGTTATTTTCTTTTAACTCACCATACGGCGCCTGTCCGACTTGTCATGGACTTGGCACAAAGCATCTTTTTGGCAGTGACCCCTGTGCTGACTGTCATGGAGCACGTCTGCGCCCGGAAGCTTTGCATGTTTTAGTCGGTGGAAAAAACATTGTCGACCTGACAGCTTTACCGATCGGTGAAGTCTATAAATTTTTTCTAAATCTAAAATTAGCCGTCCGTCAGAAAGCCATTTCAGCGGTCGTCTTAAAAGAAATCCAAGCGCGCTTAAAATTTTTACTCGATGTGGGTTTGGATTATCTGTCTCTCGACCGTCGAGCCGATACTCTATCGGGTGGCGAAGCTCAACGTATTCGGCTGGCTAGTCAGCTGGGCTCGCGTCTGGTTGGCACTTTGTATGTTCTCGATGAACCAACGATTGGTTTGCATAGTCGCGATAATGATCGCCTGATCAAAACTTTGCTTGATCTTCGAGATCTCGGCAATTCGATTGTGGTGGTTGAACACGACGAAGATACGATTTACGCCTCTGATTTTTTGGTAGATATTGGACCAGGGGCCGGTGTCCATGGTGGTCAGATTGTGGTAGCTGATAAAACTGAAAAATTATTAACGGCCAAGAAAAATGATTTTAATTCTCTGACGGTAGACTATCTGCGCGGTGAAAAACAAGTCCCGATGCCGGCCAAAAGGCGGACGAGTGAAAAGGGTGCGATCAAGATTCGCGGTGGCCATATTTTTAATATCAAAAATCTCAATGTTGATCTGCCCTTGGGTAAGCTTGTCGGTATTACGGGCGTCTCTGGTTCCGGTAAATCTTCTTTCATTTATGAAATTCTGTATAAAAATCTCCAGGGCCGACTGGAGCGTCGTTATCGCACTAATGAGATTTTTAATTGTCAGGAATTTTCTGGCGCTGAATATATCTCGCGGGTGGTGATGATTGATCAGTCCGCCATCGGCCGGACACCACGTTCTAATCCAGCTACTTATACTGGTGCCTTTACTTTTATTCGCGATCTTTTTGCTTCGACCACCCTGGCTCAAACTCGTGGCTGGAAACCGTCTCGCTTTTCTTTTAATGTCACTGGTGGGCGGTGTGAAGCTTGTCAGGGTAATGGTCAGATTGCGGTCGAGATGCATTTTTTGCCGACCGTTTATGTGCCTTGTGATATTTGCAATGGTAAACGCTATCAAAAAGAAACTCTCGAAGTAACCTACAAAAAGAAAAATATCAGTGAAGTTTTACAGATGACTGTCGAAGAAGCCTTAGATTTTTTTGAGGATATCCCCGCGATTTATGATCGCTTAAAAACGCTCAATGAAGTCGGTCTCGGCTATCTCGAGCTCGGTCAGTCGGCGACCACTCTCTCTGGCGGTGAAGCTCAACGAGTTAAAATTTCTTCGGAACTGTATCGACCGCAAATCGAGCGGACGATTTATATTCTCGACGAACCAACCGTCGGTTTGCATTTTGAAGATGTTAAAAAACTGATGGAAATATTGCACGCTTTGGTTAATCGTGGTCAGACTGTGGTGGTGATTGAACATAATTTGGAAGTAATAAAAAATTGTGACTATCTGCTCGATCTCGGTCCGGAAGGGGGAAATGAGGGGGGAAAATTAGTCGCCAAAGGGACACCGGAAGAAGTCGCTTATGCTCCTGGTTCCCACACGGCCAAATATTTGAAACGAGTCTTGGACGCGATGAAAAGAAGTAATAAAAGTAGTAAGTAATAAGTAGTAAAAATACAAAACATAACTCCCCCAAAAGCCTAGTAGGGTCAGACCCTACTATGGTTTTAGGCTCGAATTCCCCATGTAAACAATCCCCACGACCGTGGGGATTGTTTACATGGGGGAAATTACATGAGATTACAAAGACTGTCCTTTGGGAGTTTAAAATATTTCAAATGAAAATCGTCCGCACTAGCGCTAGCGCGGACGAGAGATGAGCTCGCTCGGTCCTACGTCTTTCCACGGATTCGTTGGTAATCATCCATGGCAGCACAGAAGAGACTTACCGGCCACCCAATGGTGGCACAAAAGCAGAGCTTGCTGGCCGTATCGAAAATGTCCCTTCCTTGCTTGAACGGCTCTGGTATTGGCCTCTTCTGAAGCCCTCCGAGCGTGCAAGTGATGATTGTTCCGATGAACAACCACAGGAAGGCGAAGTCACGAACTATGTAAGCGTAATGCCAAAACATAAAAATCCTTTCTAAGCCAGTGGCCTGAGTGTGGACCGCTTGTTTTATCTGATTTTTATCATATTGTTTACGATATGAACAGTCAAGCCCTTAAAAAGTATGATTTGCCCGATCGCTCAGGCGTCTATCTCTTCTGGAAGGGGCGTCACATACTATATATAGGTAAAGCTACGTCACTCCGTGATCGGGTGCGGAGTTATTTTGCTGGTGATTTGGGGGAGACTAGAGGGCCGTGGCTAGTGAAAATGCTGGCCGAGGCCAAT
>Ga0075690_132_pt1 | contig 15821 bp, 16 predicted proteins | sample RifGroA2_FD_67691 | JGI IMG/M metagenome (GOLD analysis project Ga0075690, IMG submission 67691) | Microgenomates (Gottesmanbacteria) bacterium GW2011_GWA2_42_16 | reverse complement strand
TCCCGAGAAGTATGGCTCCGGACGAACCTGCTGGAGACGGTTTACCCAATGGAAAAAACAAGGAGTGTGGAAGAAGATTTGGCAGCAGCTCCTTGTTCTATTAGATCGTGATGACAAGCTGACCTGGGATATCTCCTACCTAGACGGAACATTCGCTTCTGCTAAAAAAGGGGATCCAAAGTAGACAAGACGAAGAAGGGTAAAGGCACAAAAATCATGCTTGTGGTTGATGGTTCCGGTATTCCTCTCAATCTTCTCACCGAATCTGCAAATATCTCTGAATTCAAACTGGCGCTACAGACGGTTGACGGTATTTCTGTGGCTTCCAGACCGCTTCATCCCAAAAAGAGACCGGATATGCTCATTGCAGACAAAGGGTACGATGCGGGATGGCTTCGAAAAGCGTTTTACAAACGCAATATCACCCCATACATTCCCAAACGAAGATACAAAGGAAATCACGGTTCGTTGGGATCGCAACGCGGACACCTATGAGGCATTTATAGAGCTTGCTTGTATTCTTATCTGTTTACGGAGGGTTTTGAGATGAGTTCTAGCTAAAATAAATATTACTCCGAGAAAAACTGCGAAAAGGATTAATATAAGGGCAATTTGAAAAAATCCGAAGCGGTGCTCCATAGATTCTCCGCCAGAGGCGGATCAGCCTTCGGCTGAGAACCAAGATGATCCCGATACTCTTGTCTATACCGCTGAGCATGCCGGTTGCGGACCCATTCGTCGTTATAGTCCGAGGGCAGAAAGCTCCAGTTCCTCGCAGAAACCATCAATCCCAAGCTGCTCCTTGAAATGATTTTAAGGAGTTCTTACCCTCGAATATTACTTATTATACATTGTCTCATCCCGAGGCTAAATGAGACAAATGAGACAGTATAAAGGGAGTGTTTCATTTTCTAGGATAGTATACTTATAATTTATGTGATAGAGTTTGATATAGTCAAGCCTGCTCACACTTTCAATACGGCATTTTGGCAGGTCAAATTATATCTTTTCACCAAATCTTACGCGTTTTTGAAAATCAACGAGTTAACTCGTACATTCGTGGACACAATGAGGTAAGCCATCTTAATGGGCCAAGTTGATCTTTCTAATGCGCGTCTAGAACTTTTCCGACGGCAAAATCACCAAATATCGTTACTTTATCGCCAACCATACGAATTGCTGATGCGGGACGTTGTGGACTAATCTCTTGTGTGAGCGCTTGGCGCAGTGACTGCCCCTTATCTTCACCATATGCGACAAGCAAGATTGACCGCGCCTCAAGAATATTTCCGATTCCCTGTGTCAGGGCCATACCCGGTGAGGCCTGCCCTCGATCTACCTGATCTCGTTGGATGGTCGTTACATCAAGTTGTGCCAAATGGCCACCCATGTCAAAGGGTGTTCCTGATTCATTAAACGCGACATGACATCCAGTCTGCGTTTTATCAGACCATGGTCCAATACCTAAAATTGCTAAGTCTACTGGATGAGAACGCAATAACTTATCATATTGCTTTGCTTCGGCAACACCATCTTTTGCTAATCCATTTAACTCAAAAACCGTACCAATATGAAGAGGTTTCCAAACTAATTCGCGAAGATATCGTACAAAACTGAAATCTTCCTTATCCGGATCTGCCGGATAATACTCATCGAGATGAAACGCGGTGGTTCGAGAAAAATCTACTTCGCCCCTTTCCACAAGCTTCGCAAGCTCCTTATATACAGGCACCATTGTATTACCTGTGGCGAAAGTTATGGTTGCCGTAGGATTCTGTTCGACCACCAACGCAATGGCACCTGCAGCGGCAAGAGCCGTTTCCTCTTTTGAACGAAATATTTCTATTCGAGCAATTTCCGGATGAAGGATTTCTCGAATGGGCTGAATCTTTAATTCCTCTTTTAACATGAATATAGTATACACTATTGTGTCAATATGGTGCCCTAAAGTACCGATTTTAGTAACAAGTTTTGAAGAATTCTATTCACTTTTTGTTAGTAATTTTGTGACCCAACTTCTAACTAGGGGCCTATTTCCATTTATTTCGACTGTCTCCAATCCAATGATAAAATATCCCTCAGACTCATAAAGAGACATCGATGTACTTCTGGCAAGGGCAATACCTATTATCTTTCCCTCTTTTAGGGCTAATTTTTCCCTAAGCCGATATAATTTTTTGCCAATACCTAGATTCCGAAATTCATCTTCAACTGCAAGTCCATAAAACTGTGCTACTCCATTCTCATAACCTTCACCATAAAATTCACGCATACGTTGTTGTAAACCCTTATTCATAAGACTTGCAATCTCTGGTTTCAAACGAAGTCTGCCCGCACCGATAACGACATTCTCCTCAAGGGCGATCACATAACGAACCTCTTCCTTACCGTCTTCAATGCTAGAAAATGTAAAACCCATCGGGGTATAAAGCGTTTTCTCAATCAGTTTCTTGGCGTATTCAATTTCTTCCGACGTTATGGCCTGTTTTACTTCAATAATCCCGGGCGTTTTTATTTCTTTGATACACATAAGTTATGGTAAAATACTATTGTTTTTTTAGTAAATTCCACCCTGTATTTTTTTTCGAAAGAATAGTTAAATCAATGTCAGCGAGTATTATTTCCGAATGAGAGGACTTATTTTTTACCAATATTCCATCTGGGCTGGCAATTAAACTTTTTCCAAAGTATCGAATATTCCACGGTTTTTCTTTCCCCATACGATTGCTAATCGCAAAAAATACCTCGTTGCGACCCGACTCTGTAATGGCTTCATGTTCCCATAATCTTTCCGCTACCTCACCGAAGGAAACGCTTGGGCAAAAGATGACTTGCGCCCCGCGTCTAGCTAGAAAACGCGACATTTCAGGAAAATGGCGGTCATAACAAATGATAACACCAAAAGTGAGCTTATCAGTGTGAAAAACGATTAACTTTTTCGACACACCAGGGCGAAAATAATATTTTTCGTAAAATGAGCCTTGCTCATTTATTCCATTTGGAATATGAGTTTTTCGATATTTACCCAATAATACTCCCTTGTCTATTATAACTGCGGTATCGTAGTACTTGCCGTTATCCTTTTCAAAAATTGGGACTATAACAGTAAGACTATATTTTTTAGATGCGATACGAATTTTTTTTATTGTGGGACCACCTTTAGCGTCTTCTGCAGTTTGAAGCCAAAATGAGTCTCTAGTTAAAGGAAAATACGGAAAAGAAAAAAGCTCGCCCAGACAAATAATATCTGCATGATGACGGTACGCCCATGCTATTAGCACAATATTATGGTCTATATTCGTTTTTCTAACTTCTTCAAAATTATCCTGAAGAGTCTTAAGTTTTGATAAGGAAACAGGCATTTCTTTATATGCATTAACGGTTTGTGTAAGAGCAATGCGAATTAATTGTTTTTTCATGTTGACTTGCTTTTTTTATGCATCGAATCACTAAGTAAGGTAAGAAAAATTTCCGTTTGATTCTGAATACCTCCATAGGGAGTATTATTAAAATAGCGAGCATGACCATTCATAAACTTTTCGACCATGGAAAAATTAAACCAATCATGCCGTGAACCCAAAAGTTGTGCCAATGTAAACATCACTTTCTCTTTTCCGCCGGACAGCGCATAGTATGCAAGTTGCGCCACTTCAAATTCACGCGCGTACGGACCGCTGATTTCAAGATCAAAGTCAATATGAAGTGCTCCATACTCAGGAACTATCAGAATGTTTCGAGACCAACGATCTCCGTAAACCACACCCTTTGAGTGAGCAGAGAACAAATCTTCAATAAGTTGATATATCACAGTATTTGCCTCTTTTGTTTCAGAATCCGAAAGAAACACATCTAACGTTTTTGCAGTGGGGAAAAAATGATAAACGAGATCTGTTCCTTTTTTATCGAGGGGCGGTAGAACACGCAAACCTGTCTCTGCAGCCTTACGGGTAAATTCATACTGTTCAGATGGGTTTCTTTTTCTGAATCTCCCTCCCACTTCGATAAACCCAAGGAACTTGTACTCAAAATAGATTGATCGAAATAAATCTGTATTTTCATGCGGGACGCGCAAAAGAGCATTTTCATGACGCTCTCCCAGTAAAGGGATGTGTTCATTCAGTGCGCCGTTTATAGGCTGCATGTTTCTTAGTTCAATCCATTTCATAATCGTTTACGTGATGGCTATGATTTAGTCGTTTCATTTCCTTTTATCGCCCATATACCTTCCCATGCTGTTTGATTCGAAGGCAGAATGAGTTCGATAACTACCGGACATTGAACTTTTGCGGCAGATTGAAACGCACTTCGCAAATGTTGTTGAGCGAGGCTGAACGATACACGATCCGGGTCAACTACTATTTGATGTGAGCGAATACCAAATGACTTTGCAATATCTGTATAAGACATTTTAGGCACATTATTAAGAAATCGATGATTGCCGGAATCAAAGGCACTTTTATCTTGATAATGTATCTGTTTCATTAAGGAAACACTTTTCCCATTGTTACATATTATATAAACTACAGGTACCTGTTCCTGCGAAATAAAAGCAAGCGCTTGAAAAGCATTTGTGAATGACTGATCTCCAATCGTACAAAATACATTTGCCTCAGTGTTAGAATATGCAAGTCCAGCCGCGTAGGCCATTCCGCCTCCGATAAATGCTCCGTGGTCGCCGAACACACGCAATTTTTTAGGGAATAAGTCATAATATTGTGAAAGTAATCCGCCAAACATTTGACTGTCATCAACTAAAATTGGCTGACGCAGTTGTGTGAATATTTTGGCGAGTTCACTAGAAATCATATTTCTCATTTTTGTATATTTGAACACTGATGATTTTGACTGTCGTTGACCGGAAACACTCTTACAATATTTTTTAAATATATTTATAGAATCCTTTTTAGGTGGAATAACTTTCAAAAGCTCCCTCATTTTAGTAACAGGGTTACCCGAAAGTAGCATATCACTATCTGTCAAATACCCATTTTTTATCGTCATCAATGGATTTGAAGTTATGGCAATTTTTACACATTTTGGTAATGCGCCTACAACACGCTCATACGCATTTCTATCCTCAATTGTAATCAGGAGATCTGTCTCACTCATAAGCTTTTTGTGATAAGGATTATCTCCATCGTACTGTCCCACAAAATATGGATTGTATTTTTGAGCGGTACTTTCAAATAGCATTGGTCCACGACGATAGGCAACTTGTAAAATCGGTGCTCGTAACTTTTCTGCAAATTGCTGTAAAGCTGGTTTTGCGTAAATATTTTTATACAAAAAATCATCGACGAGTATAACTGGGTGTTTCTTGTTTTTTATTATCCGGCTAACTTTTTTTAACTCATTATGGTTCATTGATATTACTGGAGTTGATATATTAATGTTTTGAACATACTCTAATGGTATCCAACGACGTTCGAACGCGTCCTGTGGAATACCAACAATTGTTGGACCTACTGGAAAACTTCGCGATTCCCGAATTGCTTTGATAATTACAGAAATAAACGCTTTTGCCTTATTATGAGATTTGTTTATTAATGGTGCAGGTGGAGGGAGATCTGTTATTTCCCAAGCATATTTAACAAATTTTCCAAGTGTTGAAATAAGATCTGATTCCCCATGAGGAGGAAGATATTTACTTGATGAAGTAGATGGTAATCCAATAATAAATACAGTGCCTATTTCATTCCGTCGGGCGTCCGCTATTGCACCGGCCGCGTTCGTTCCGCCACGTGCTCCATGAAGCAGAGCAACCGATTTTGAAGATAACAATGATGAACCGCCCGCAGCCATAAAAGCCGACTCTTTATCTCCCCGTCCATTAATTAATGTTATATTCGGTGTACGCAAAAGAGCATCACAAAAAACAAGTTCCGAAGTCCCAGGGTACGCAAAAACATGAGATACTTTATTTTTAATAAGCAAAATAGAAACGGCTTCAGCGCCAGTCAGTAAGATCTCTTTCTCTTTTACTGAGTTAAGGTAGGCTCTAAGCACTCGTTTAGCTTCAAGAAATGGACATTTCGCTTCTTTAGCAATTGTGTTTGAAAATTTAGTCTCGCCATATGCGACAATTAAAGCTCTCGTTAGCCCATATGGATATCCACCCTCATCTTCAAGTAGTTTTTTGATAATATAAGAAATACGTGTTTGATCGGGCGGGCTCTTGTTAGCAATATCATTAAATCTTGTTGTATATATTCCAAAAAACTCAAGCGTCATATTGGCCTCCTTGAAGTATTTTTTCTAAATCAACTCCACCATAAGGTAAAGCTTTTTCTTTATAATAAACAATGCGGCATCCATCGGAATGAGATTTATCAACATCAAGACTAAAATTTCCTTTGGCTATTTCAAAAAGTGCAAACGAAAGAGATGGCCAATCACTTTCACGTTTTTGTTTAAGTTCGTGTTCCCAAGCTGATTGTGTTGTTACGGGAAAAGGACCGGTATAAGTTACCCACGGGCCTATTGATAAAATTTCTCCTGTATCGTGACCCTCTGTCACAATAAACGTACAGGTCCTCGTTTTTTTTTCGCCAGCAGAAAGTGCCATAAGAACCGGATTTATCCCTCGATACTTTCGTTCATGAGTTGTTGAATTCATAACCGTAAGATCGCCTGCGTGTTGGTTAATCATCCGCAAATTAAAATACGAAAGAAGATCACCTTGAATCCACCGGTGATACGATAAAACCACAAAGTTAAATTTTTTGCCTCGTTTTCTCTCCAGCTCTTGAATATCTTGAAGAATATGGTTATGAAATCGTACTGCACAGCTCTCGTATTTTTTAGCTTTAGTTGGATTATTTTTACATTTTGCCCATATCCCGCATTCTTTTTCAAAATCGTACGCCAGCACCGCAATGTGATAGCTTTTAGCTATAGCAATCGCTTTAATACCTAAACGATCCGTCACAATAAGATCAATCGATAATAATGTGGGGTACCTTTGTGAGATATCGACTGCGGCTTGTAAATTTCCACCACCACCGCTCACAAACACAATAACACTCATTGGATTATTTTGACGAGGCTTGTATAATAATTTGCGATGTTCATTTCCTAATATAATTTTTTTCATATTTTTTTCTCATAATAGGCTTTGCGCGGCCGCGAACGTTTGTATAAGAAGAATTCTTAGAACCTCCAGCTCTCTTTGAGTAATTGTAAGTGGCGGATTAATCGCAAGAACATGAGGAGAAAGCCCTGTTGAAGCTAATATAGCGCCATGAAATCCATTAACTGCATTTTTTCGAGCTATCGTCATCGCAAAATCATCGATTTGTCCAGCAATATTTTTGCGAAGAACAATTCGCCCAAGCGCACCAATGGCGTATCCGCTTTTTGCTATTGGAAATTCTTTGACTACAGCACTAATCATTTCAGAAAGCTTTCGTTCTATGCGGTTAACGTCTGCATGAATAGTTTTCCATTGCGCGTAACGATCAAGTACGGTATCTGCTATCGCAAGCGAAAGGGTGTTGTTCGTAAATGTTGAAGAGTGTGTGCCAGGAGGAAATCGCTCAGGCATCATATAAGGATTTTTTGCCCAAACGCAGCTTAATGGTGCAAGTCCATTTGTCAGGGCCTTTGACAAAATCACTATATCTGGAATGAAATCATAGTGTTCAAATCCAAACATTGGTCCAGTTCTGTGAAAACCACAAAAGATTTCATCAACAACTATCAATGCCCCGAGCTCTCTAAAGCGTTTGACAACCGCTTCTAGGTATCGTTTTGGAGGCTTGACGATACCTCCAGCGTTGAGAACTGGTTCTATGATAAGAGCGGCAATGTCTCCTTCTCCTTTGTTGGTAACTACGCCGCCAATTTCTCCCCGTGTAATTCGATCAACAGAATCAAGCGCGGCGTTTACGAATGCTTCCTCAGTTTTTAAATACGTACTATATTCAACGTCCGGATATGGAAGCCGAATAACCGGAATACGCCAGTCGCCAAGAAATGCACGATATCGATAGTTCGACACCTTGAGCGCCACCAAGTTCAAACGCCACCTTTCCCTGTTCTCCGGTAGCTTTATAAAAAAGATTTGCAAGTCGTTTGGCAACTCGCAAACGAAGCTCAGTTTCACAAAAAGACGGCATGGACGGTATTTTTTCTACCTTCTTCCAAGATTCTTTCAGAATTGAGGCATCGAAGCCAAGATTAGCAGTTCCATTTGCTGCATCCGCGCTAAGATATCGGTAGCCGCCAATATCTTCAAGAGCACTACCCTTCGCCTTAATAAATATGGGTACTGGTTCGTGTCTATAAATAAAATCACCATGAGCAACAAAAGAAGTTTTTGAAGATTCTGACCGATGTCCTACAACATACTTATTCCCCATAGGCAAATATTACCGACTAATATTAGCTTTTGGGGCTTATTATAGTACTAAAAACACAAAAGACAAGGCGAGCTGACTAGCTTCACCGGCTAACTATTTAACTGTCACGCTCTTAGCTATGTTTCGAGGCTTATCAACATTATGCCCAAGGCTTTTTGCCATATAATACGCTAAGAGTTGCAAAGGCACTATATTCATGACAGCGCTTACTTCTCCCAAGTCAGGAACTTCTATATAATCGTCAAAGCTTTCATCGGGCTGAGGGGCCACTACTACAATCTGCGATCCACGGGCATTTACTTCATGAAGTGCGTTGAGCACATCAGTCTTTACAAAATCGTTTGAGAGAACAAAAACTACCGGCATACCAGGCTCCATTAAGGTAATTGCAAAATGCTTTAAATCTCCAGCTGGCATAGCATGAGCGTGCACATATGATCCCTCTATCATTTTCACCATACCCTCTTTGATGATTTGGAGATTTTGCCCCTTCCCGAGTAAAAATATATGTGGCTTTCGGGCCAACGTTTTTGCCAAACTTTTTATATGTGCTATTTTTTGCTTATTATGTAAAAAGGCGTCAGTATTTTTCGATAAACCTTTCAACTTTTCCTTACCATCATTAAGGTTTCCTTCTACCGCCTTAGCAACAAGATATCCCCATGCAAGCTGAGAAACAAATATTTTTGTCGACATAACGCAGATCTCTGGGCCTGCTTGTGCCATAAACTTATAGTCAGAAAGTCTCGTCATCATGCTTCCAGGCATGTTGACAAATGAGGCAATTTTTGTACCATTTTTCTTAACCGTCTCCATGACTTCCAAAACATCAGCGGTTTCTCCACTTTGTGAAGGAGCGATAAGGAGATCATCCTTCCCGATAAGATCAAAATAGTCTCGTGCTTCGGCTCCAATGAGTCCGACTGCAGGAACCTTTCCGAATATTCGAAGGTAATAAGCGATTTGCGCGGCGGCCGCTCCTGCGGTGCCTGATCCGATGCAGTACACATGAGCTGCCTGACGGATGGCTTTTGCAAGCGCAAGATAACTTTTATCTGGCTGTTCAATGATCCGATCGATAACGAACGGTTCTTCATAAATCTCTTTTATCATGAAGTGATCGTAGCCTGACTTATCAACACCACTATCCGTAATTGTATTTTTCTCCAACGAATAGCTTACTTTTTCACCGGTTTGAATATCGGAAACATTGATCTGTTTATTCAAAACCGATATCATTTGCCCGTTATCAAGAACTATAATATGACTAACGTGTGGTGCAAATGAAAGCGTATCCGATGAAAGATAAATTTCTGCTAATTTATCCGCAACCCCAAGCACTAAGGGTGAACCATTACGTGCGGCGATAATTTGGCCGTCGCGGGATAATACTATTATTGTATTTCGACCGGTAAATTTTTTGAAAGCTATGCGAACGGCTTCGGCAAGCGTTTTCGTGTGCTTCCTTTCCTCTTCAACCTGATGAACAATAACCTCCGTGTCCGTTTCTGAGATAAATTTATAGCCTTTTTTTAGTAATTGCGTCTTTCGTTCAGCAAAGTTTTCCGCAATGCCATTGTGGGCCACAATAAATGATTTGTCTGATGCATAATGCGGATGTGCGTTTGCATCGGTAACGGCTCCATTGGTTGCCCATCGCGTATGACCAATGGCTATAGAACTTGCAGGAAGTTTTAGCGACGCTGTGTCAACGATGCCTACGTGCTTGTCAACAAGAATCTCCTTGCCCTGTATTATCCCAATACCCCAACTATCGTAACCTCGATAATCAAGCCGTTTCAATCCATCAAAGACTGCTTGAGTTGCATTTTGTTTTATACCAACATAACCAAAAATTCCACACATAGTGACTCCTTTTGAAACAAAGTTAAGAAACGCAAAGTTTTCTTGAAAGTTGTTTATGTAAAATAATTTATGAAGATAAAAGGGCGGGCTCCATCTCTTGTGTTTTATTTCCAACCTTACGACTGGAGTTTTCGCACAAAAATTACGGTGGGGAGCGCCACCGATGGGTTTCCGCAGATACTTGGTCGTATAAAGACCAGTCCGATTGTCCTCTTAATAAAGAAGGCACCCATTCCTCGTATCCCCCTATTTTATTTAGTAAAAAATAGTGGGCCACTCGCTGTATACGTTTTTTGAAAACGTTTTTTAATTTCCGTCCTTGTTAATGAGCCTTTCTAGTTTAATGCTACATGTGTGCCCTCATTATGTCAAATTGTTATCTGAAAAGTGAATCCTAATGCAAACCCTCCTGAAGATTTCTTTAACAGCAGTCGGCGAATACGATAAAAACAAACTCTCGGCACAGGATAAATACACGGGAAAAACAGTCCAAACAACAGGATATATAAAAAATATCAGCAATGATATTACCGGAAAATATTATTTATCGCTCAATCCCAATAATGACCAGTATTATTTTGGGACAACGATAGCCTGTTATTTTAATGAAAAAGGAGATCTTACAACATTGTCTAATGGTCAATCAGTAACGGTTGTTGGCACGATGCGCGATATGTCGATAGGTATTATCGATATGCAAGATTGTCAGTTAGTGAAGTGATTTCTGTTTTCAGGCTGGGCAGGAGAGTTTCCCGCCCAGAAGAAAGCAAAAAATAGACTATCACTATAGCATTTTACTCCTAGACTTCACCCACCGTTGCGGTACCTTGTACCTGATGAATAACCAAGATGCAGTAAAGCCTACAGAGTACTGCCTATATGCTCGGAAATCGAGTGAGGATGATGAGCGTCAGGCAATGTCTATAGATTCCCAGATTAAAGAGATGAACGAGATGGCAGTACGAGAAAACTTCTTTATAAAAGAAATTCGCAAAGAGAGTCACTCAGCCAAACAATCAGGACAACGACCAGTTTTCAGCCAGCTTATAGCTGACATCACGTCTGGTATGTTTACTGGCATATTAACTTGGGCGCCAGACAGATTAAGTAGAAATGCCGGAGATCTTGGGATGCTGGTAGATCTTATGGATCAGGGTAAACTTCATCAAATCAAGACCTTTTCTCAAAGTTTTTCAAACAACCCCAATGAAAAATTCTTGCTTATGATTCTTTGTTCACAAGCAAAACTCGAAAACGATCAAAAGGGTATAAATGTTAAAAGAGGTATCCGAGCGAAATGCGCAATGGGATGGAGACCCGGCCCCGCTCCAATTGGCTATTACAATCGTTCATTCAATGGAACGAAAGATATTGTTGTCGATCCTGACAGAGGTAGCACCATAACCGAAATGTTTAAAAAGGTGGCAGAAGAAAATTTTCGAGGACGAGCAATAAAACGATGGCTTGATGAGATTCATTTTACATCAAGAGCTGGGAAACAAGTTACCTTAAGCATGATTTATCTCATGCTTAGAAATCCATTCTATTATGGAAAATTTGAATACCCAGTAAAAAGCGGTATTTGGTACAAAGGCGGATATCCACCGCTTGTAACAAAAGAAATTTTTGATGTCGTTCAGAATAAATTAACAATACCAAGAGTTATGGCGAAATGGGGTTCAAAAAAATTCACGTTCCAAAAAATGTTGAAATGTGGAACATGTGGTAGACCATTGATTTGTGTTGATAAACACCGGTATCGGAAGTGGAGTGAGCCACTCTATCATGTCTATTACTATTGTTCACGACCATATAATAAATCTTGCACAGAGCAATATATCAGTGAAGACCAAATAATCCGCCAACTCAGATCATATATTCAACTTCTAAAACCAGAAACCACACATATGACGGAAAAATTTGCAGCAGGACTCAAAAACTTTGAAAAAATGCGAAATGAAATATTACTTGCACGAGATATTGATCCGGAACTTCATCCGATCACATTTCGTGAATATGCTATGTATATCCTCCAAGACGGCTCTACTGAAGAAAAACGAGAACTTCTGAAATCTCTTGCACCCCAATTCTATATCCACAACCGAAAACTGTGCACATCAAGAAGAAATGATATGGTATAATTAATATATAGGGCAAATTTAGCTCCGCAAAAAGCGGGGCTTTTTATGTATTAAGGGGGTGAATCGCCATATGAAGAAATTCCGAATAACTTTAAAATCTGGACATTGGACAGAGTGGGAAGCTGAAGATATCGATTCAGTCTACCAGAAGATAGATTTGGGACATCGTGGTATCCTTCCAATTCGTGGAAGAGACGCGTTTCCCATTAATCAGGAAACTGTGGAAAAAGTAGAGGAAATTGAAGAGTAAAATCAGTTGTTCGAATCCTATTTAGCCGGGAGCATTGGACAAACGGAACCGGAGATACAACATGCATATAGTAATTGGTCCTGGACCAAGATACCATCCTCCAGAGGGATGTGTACTACCGTTGTACGATCTCCCAATGTAGTTTAATCCTGCTTATTATACCTCAAACCAGCCTTTCTAACCTATGGAGTGATGTACAAAGGTTATTAAAGAGAGGTTCATTTAAGGTATAATAAACATCATGAAAAACAAACCGTATGGTCTACTAATACTCACATTAATTTATTTTTCTTTAAGTATTATTTTACTCCTATTTTTTCGATTCTGGTTAGTTTTAGTTTTTGCAATTTTTATCAACCTTCCAGTTAATATAAAGGTTTTCCTAATCAATATTTTCAAAGACTTGTTTTCTTTGGAGTTAATTAAAAATCCACCTTCTTTTCTCCAGCCCTTTTTCATTTTTATTATAACGGAACTGCCATTTGTTTTATTGGGATTCGCACTATCATATGTACTTTTTAGGAAAAAATACGAGAAGAAACATCACCTTTTGGCTGCTGCTCTTTCCCTGTTAGGAATACTAATGTTAGGCTCATACACCGTCATTAAACCAACGGTAATTGGGAGGCACAAATTTCCTGGATTCTTTTCTGTTCAACTATCTCTAAGAGAACTGAAGTGCAATAATCTCCCCAAAGAATCTATATTTAACTGGACTTTCCCGACAAACAGCCAGACGGGTGTATCAATCCACAGTCCGGTAGTTGTCAATCTGAAAAACGGCGTAAGAATAAGTAGCAGCTGCGATACGATATATACTGACGGCCGATATGCAAACTCGAGTAAAATGCTAGGAGGTTTTCCTGGCAATAATATTCCTTTAGTTCCGGATGGTGGAAATTCTATTTCGGAATTGAATTATTTAAGTAAAGCTAGTGTTAGTGAAATTAAAAACTTTTTAAGTGCAGGAAGTTGGGATAACAATGCAACAATTACGGTTACGTGTAACTATATCAAATCGGGTTGTTCTGGCAGCGAATCATTTATTTTTACAACCGGTGAAGAATAAAAACAATTGCGATGCAATCGAAAGTCAGTAGAAAGTTTCCAGCCCGGCCTGCTCAGTCCTTCGACTTTGGTTCGACTACGCTCACCATTGCTCAGGGCTATAGTTTGAAGTGAGCGAAGTGAACACATGGTTTGGATCTTGACTAATCTTATATAATCTTATATACTCGATATATAAGATAACAATATGACGAACATTCGCTTTGACGAACAACTGGAACACATTACTCCGTCAATTCTTTCGGATATTGCCAACATAGATGAATTGAAAGGGAGATGGACCGCAGGAGCACAATTAAATCCTGTTGTGCTCAGCCGTCTCAAACAGTCAGTCCTCGTCACCTCAACCGGTGCCTCAACCCGCATAGAAGGAGCACATCTTTCAGATGTTGAAGTGGAAAAACTCATGCGGGGTATTTCCATTGAAAAATTTAGCAATCGGGATAAACAGGAAGTACGGGGATATTTTGAACTGCTCCAAAACGTATTTAATTCATGGGAAAGCCTTTCATTTAATGAAAGTGTCATAAAACATTTTCATAAGGAACTGTTGAAATATGTGGAAAAAGATATTTCTCATAGAGGAGAATACAAAAAAAGCGAGAATAAAGTGCTCATGGTCAACGCGAAGGGAGAGTCGATCGGAGTTATTTTTGATACGACACCGGCATATCTGACGCCGTCCGCTATGCAAGAGCTCGCAGCATGGACAAAAAGGGCATTACAGGAAAACAGATATCACCCTCTTTTGATTGTCGGAATTTTTTTGATTGAGTTTCTTAGTATTCATCCTTTTCAGGATGGAAACGGCCGTTTATCCCGGATTCTCACAAATTTGCTTTTACTGCAGGAAGGCTATGCATATATGCCGTACGTGTCGCATGAAAAACTGATTGAAGACAACAAACCTGAATATTACCTTGCTCTTCGAACGAGCCAAAAAACATTAAAAACCAAAACGAGAAATATGACCGCATGGTTGTCATTTTTTCGTGCAAAAAGTCATCGAAGCAACACCGCTTGAGATAGCAAAAAATGCCGGCATTGCCCGGCCGACCGTCAATCAAGTGATGGATAAACTGATGCGATTGAAAAAAGTCGAACGTATTGGACTTGGGCGGAGTACCCGATATAGAGTGATAAAATAGCATTGGGACAGTTTTAGGTGACTATAATTTTGAAATTTGTTAGGCTTTAGCCCGGCCTGCTCAGAAAAAAAAATTATAAAAGAACATACTTATCAAAATAGGGATCAACAATTAGAAACATCAGGAGAAAGAGTGGGTTTTTATGAGCGGGAGTTTTATTGTTTTTCTAATTTTTCTAGTTTTCAGGTTGAATGGAAAGGAAGACTTTGGCAAACTTCAGAACACGCATATCAGGCATCACACTTTTTTGAAACCGCTCCGAAAATAGTGGAAGAAATATTTACGGCAAGGTCAGCTCATGAGGCTTTTAAAATAGCCGAAACAAATGCAGATAAAGTACCAAAAGATTGGGAGGCGAGAAAGATTGCAGTAATGGTAGACATCGTGAGACACAAATTAGAACAAAATCCGTATGTGATGCATAAATTACTGCAAACGGGTAATAGAAAAATTGTAGAAGATTCTCCGAAAGATGAGTTCTGGGGATGGGGACCTAATCGAAATGGTAGAAATGAATTAGGGAAAATATGGATGAAACTTAGAGATGAAGTTTATGGGACTAAGGTGTCCTAGCCCGGCCTGCTCGTCCTCTTTAGCCTCTTTAGTATAATCTCATCAGCCCAATTATGCAAAAAGAACATAAAGTAATTAATACATATCTTTATACCTTGCCCTTTAGGGTGAAAATTACACACACCTGGTGTGCGTAAGACTTCTAATTTGATAGAATATCATGAAGGGGGGAATTATGACTAACCAAAAAATAAAATCAACCGGATGTTGCGAACCTTTCGACCCCAAGCCCTGGCAGGACCCTTCGACAGGCTCAGGGCAGGTAAAAACAATAGTCTGGAAAGAGAAATTATTTATCAAAGACCACGTTACCAGCTTTTTGCATATCCCTTTGAACATGGGTCAAAAAGTAATCAAGAATATGGAGTTGATTGAAAAAGCAAAAGCGAAAGCGCCATATCAGCTCATGTTGACT
>Ga0075690_133_pt1 | contig 16224 bp, 18 predicted proteins | sample RifGroA2_FD_67691 | JGI IMG/M metagenome (GOLD analysis project Ga0075690, IMG submission 67691) | Microgenomates (Gottesmanbacteria) bacterium GW2011_GWA2_42_16 | reverse complement strand
AAGCTTCCTACATATTTACATAAGTGGACAAAATTACTCACAAAGTTTATTGAGGTAAATCAACAGTTTCTGTACCTTTAGTTATAAAGATGACAGAAACTGCTGCTCAAAAACCAACAAATGACGATAACAAACTGATACTTACAAACTCCTTGATTACAAGGGAAGAGTTGGATGAATTTAAAGCGATTGCTTTAAAAGAGCATGGTGTTGATCTAACTGACGAAGAAGCATTTGAACAGGCAACCGCTCTTCTGCGACTTTTCGATATCTTACTGGAAAAAAAACTTGCAACCAGGCGAAACAGAGTTAACATCAACACAACCCAGAAGTAAGAATAATCTTACCTGGTAGTCAAAATAACATGAATACATGCTTTATATACTGTAGAAAATCTTCCGAGGATAAAGAGCGTCAAATTCTCTCCCTTGATGATCAAGAACGTACCTGCAAAGAATTGGCCAAGGATAAGGGGTTTGCGGTGCTGGGAGTCTACAAAGAGAGTAAATCAGCTAAGCGCCCGGATCATCGTCCAGAGTTTACAGCTATGGTTGAAAGAGTATCCAAGGGAGAAGTAAAGCATATTCTCTGTTGGAAGGCCGATCGACTCTGCCGGAATGCTAAAGAAGGCGGTACTCTCATTGATCACGTCGACTACAACGGCATGTTGATCGTCACCCCCACCATGGATTACGATCGCAATAACTCTACCTTCCTTTTTATCGAATTTGGTATGGCAACTAAATTTAGCAAAGACCTTTCTGATAACGTAAAGCGCGGTATGAACACAAAAGTCCAAAATGGTTGGCGGCCAGGATCGGCTCCATTAGGGTACATGAATGATTTCTTCAAACCTAAAGGTCAGAAGGAAGTCCTACCTGATCCTGAACGCTTTGATTTATGTCGTAAGTGGTGGGAGATGATGATGACTGGAGAGGAGACTGTCGTCAGCTCACTTAAGAGGATCACCGCGATGGGTCTGCGTGGTAAGAGAAAAAGCGGTAAGCCTGTCAGTACCACAGAAGCATTTCGATTCTTTCGCAATATTTTCTATACAGGAATGTTTGATTACAATGGCGAGCGACATATTGGTAAACATAAAGCCATGATTACTGTTGATGAATTCCAAAGAGTGCAGGATATTATTGATGGTCGCAAACGAGTATTCAAACAACGTAATAATTTTTACTTTATGAAACTCCTTAAATGCGGTGAGTGTGGAGCTTCAATTACAGCTGAAAGAAAGATTAAGCGCTATAAGCGCTCAGGGACTTCTCAGATTTTTGTCTACGCTCGCTGCACTAAAAAATTGGGGCCATGTCACCAACCCTATCTTAATGGTGATGATGTGGAAAAGCAGGTAAGAGATTTTGTTGCAAGTTTAGAAATTAGGCCAGCGTTTGTTGATTGGATCAAAAAGAGTTTAAAACGAAGAAATGATAGAGAGTTCGAATTTGAACGAGCACAAAAGGGAAAACTCAGTAAGCGTTTGGATACCATTTTAGTTGAGAAAAAATCACTTTATGGAATGAAGATCGATGGCATGATTAGTGAAGAAGTGTATCAAAAGGAAAAAGCTCGATTGCTTACTGAGGAGAAACAAACAAAGGAAAGCATCGAAACAGATGGTATAGCCTCATGGACAAAAACAATGGAAGAGACTCTACACTTTGCCGCTAATGTTACTAGAATCTTTAACGTAGACGATATTGAAGTCAAAAGAGCTGTCCTGCGCATTCTCGGCTCGAACCTGTTTCTAAAAGACAGATTAGTGCGAATTGACGGGAAAAAAGCGTTTATCTTTCTAAAAACAGTTGAAAAAGCGTTCAATGAGAAAAAAGGTCGGCTCGAACCTGAAAATAGCTTGATAACAAGGGATAAAAGCTCTCTTTCGGAAAACGATTCCGATATGGAGCGGGATAGGGGAATTGAACCCCCTTCTCGTCCTTGGGAAGGACGCATACTACCGGTGTACTAATCCCGCAATACTGTTTTGAATTTTCCACTTTTCTGCGAGTTGTCAGTGAGACGACTGCCACAAAACCCATCCCGCAAATTAAAGTCCACTGCGGATATTTTAGCAGTTTAATTTCCACTATGAAAGTCAGGCATCACAGCCCGGAAGCTAACTCCCCCGTTTTTAACCCCAAAATTTAGCGGGGGAGAGAAAAGACGTTGCCCGGATGGATCAGGTTTGGATTAACGAGTTTGTTGGCTTGGGCGATTTTCGTCCAGGCATAACAGTCGTTATAAGTTTTACAAGCGATATTCCAAAGTGAGTCGCCTATCACTACCGTATAACTAGATTCACTTGGTGTACCAGTCGTCGCAGTTGCCGCAACCGGTGAACCAGCCGGTGTTTCAGTTGCGGTGGGTGAGATTGGTGAAGCTTCTGGGATCACCAATTTTTGCCCCTCTTCGATTTGGTCCGGACTCGTTAAATTGTTGGCTTTGGCAATATCAGACCAGTTGTAGCCGCTTTTAAATGAGTTTTCGGAAATACTCCAAAGCGTATCGCCTTTTTGGACTGTATAAGTCGAGCCGGGTTTAGCTGAAACAGTTGCTTCTTGGGCGATTTTTTCCGCCTCGGAAGTTTTTTCTTCAGCTGATTTATTGCCTTTTTGGGTAAAGTAGTTATAAAGCAAGATCCCGACTACGACCACGACTAAAAGTCCCAAACCTACAGAAATATATGATTCGGATAATTGTTCTTCAGTGTCAGCTTTGGCCATTTGTGTCCTCCTTTCTAAGCAGATAATCCCGATTGAATCGGGAGAGCAGAAAATATGAATTAATTACGGGGCAGAATAGAATTTTTGCGGGCCCGAGCGGAGTCGAACCGCCGATCTCGTCCTTGACAGGGACGCGTGTTAGGCCACTACACCACGAGCCCATAATAAAAAATATATTAAGTCTTTGTCAACAGGCAGTTTGTCAATGATATCATTTAGGCTTATGAGTAACAAGTAGGGTCTGGAGGTAATTTTTGGGTTCACAGTAGTTGCCACAAACATATATAATCAACTTATGACCAACTCAGAAATCGCCCAATTACTCCGGAATGTAGCCGCAGCTTTCATCATCAAAGGCGCAGACAGGTTTCGGATCATCGCTTACCAAAAAGCCGCTGACGCGATCGAACACTTGACAAGTGAAGTCAAGGATTTTTGGGATGAAGGCAAATTGCAAGATATTCCCGGAGTGGGACCGGCACTTGCCCAACATCTGGATGAACTATTCCGGACCGGCAAAGTCAGGCATTTTGCCAGTATTTTCAAAGGCTTGTCGCCGGCGATTTTTACACTGTTACTGGTGCCCGGACTGGGTCCGAAACGCGCCTACCAGTTGACCAAAACCTTAAAAATAACCCAGGCCAAAACAGCTGTGGATGAGTTGGAGAAAGCTATCAGGGCGGGAAAAGTGGCGCGGATGGAAGGCTGGGGTGAAAAATCTCAAACCGAGCTGCTTTCAGCTATCGAAACATACCGGCGTGGTCAAATCAAAGAAAATCGCATGGTCTTGCCTTATGCGGATGAATTGGCTCGGGAAGTGATAGCTTATCTCAAACGGTTGCCGGAAGTGACGCGGGTTGATGTTTTGGGAAGTTTACGCCGGAAAGTAGCTACAATTGGCGATATTGATCTCGCGGCAGCGACAACAAAGCCGGAGAAGGTAGTAGCTGCATTCGTCAAATACCCAAAAGTGCGTAAAATTATCGATCAGGGTCCGAAAGGGGCTACGGTTTTGCTATCTATCGGCCGACAGGTAGATTTACGGGTGCAAACTCCTCAAGCCTATGGAGCTATGCTGCAGTATTTTACCGGTAGCAAGCACCACAACATTGGGTTGAGAGAGTATAGCCTTAAACAAGGACTATCATTGTCCGAACATGGAATTAAACCGTTAAAGAAAGTTCAAAGTTCAAAGTTCAAAGTTCAAAGTTTTAACAAGGAATTGGGATTATATGAATTTGGGACTGAGGAAGCGTTTTATGCAGCATTAGGACTTAAGTATATTGAACCAGAGCTGCGGGAAGATGCAGGTGAGATTGAGGCTGCCCTTCGGCAAGCTCAGGGTAAAGGTTCTGGTTTACCTAGACTTGTTGAATCTAAGGACATCAAAGGTGAAGTGCATGCGCATTCAAGTTTTGACCTTAAGCCTTCGCATGATTTGGGTAGTTCGAGTTTGGAAGAGCTCCTGCAGGCTGCGGCAGACCTAAATTATAGTTATCTTGGAATTAGCGACCACAATCCGGCAGTGACGAACCAGTCAGAATCCGAGATTATCAGGCTCATGAAAACTAGGCGTGAAAAATTTGAACAAATTTATTCCTCGTGGAGTCAGCGCGTGAAAACTACGAGCCTGCCTGCCGGCAGGCAGGTACATTTATTTACCATGCTCGAAGTAGATATCGACCCGAAAGGCAAACTAGCTCTTCCGGAAAGTGCATTTGCATATGTGGATGCGGTCATTGTTTCGGTGCATTCGAGTTTTAATCAGCCAAAAGACATGATGACGAAGAGGATCTTATCCGGACTGGCCCACCCGAAAGCTAAAATTCTGGGCCATCCCACAGGCAGATTGCTCGGTAGTCGGGAAAGTTATGAAGCTGACTGGCAAGCGATTTTTCAATTTTGTGTAGAGAAACATAAAGCTCTGGAAATAAACGCATGGCCGGAGCGTCTGGATTTACCGGATATGCTCGTGCGACAGGCCGTGAAACAAGGCGTGAAACTGGTGATTGATACCGATAGTCATGCCAAGGTGCAGATGCAGCTTATGACTTACGGAGTGGATGTTGCCCGCCGCGGCTGGGCAGAAAAAAAAGACATTTTGAACACGATGGAGTATAATGATTTCAAGCGGTGGTTAAAAACTTAAGTTCAAATTTCAAAGCTCAAATATCAAATCAAGTTCAAAACTATAATCTTAAATCATTATGATATTTGGACTTGATTTGTTATTTGGATTTTGACATTGGGATTTTAAAACGAAAGGTGGTGAACAATATGAGTCCATTATTAATTGTATTAGGAATAGTAGTTCTTTTAGTTCTCTTTGTATGGGGGTTGTATAACTCCTTAGTTACACTTCGAGTGCGCATCAAGGAAGCGATGAGTCAAATTGATGTGCAACTTAAACGCCGGGCTGACCTGATTCCCAATCTAGTTGAGACAATCAAAGGTTATGCCAAACACGAAAAAGGCGTATTTGAGGAAGTGACCAAAGCTCGTTCAGCTCTGATGGGAGCTGGGTCAGCGCATGAAAAAGCTGTGGCTGACAATATGTTGACAGGCGCTTTGAAATCTTTGTTTGCGGTGGCTGAAGCATATCCCAATTTAAGAGCATCCGAAAACTTTCAACAACTGCAAAAAGAGTTGTCAGACACTGAAGACAAAGTGGCATATTCACGGCAGTTTTATAACAACGTGGTGATGGAATACAACACCAAAATCATGATGTTTCCCAATTCCTTGATTGCCGGTCAATTTGGCTTTAAATCTGAAGAGTTCTTTGCGGCAACCGAAGACGAGCGGAAAAAAGTCGAAGTGAAGTTTTAACCTTTTGCTTTCCTCTCCTTGAAAAGGAGAGGACCAAGGTGAGGTTAAATTTTGGTGGCATGGTAGGAGTATTTTCTAGAAAAGAACTTAAAGCTAGGAGAAGGGGACTGCGTAAGTTACTCCCAGATCCCGAACGTGCATTGTGGACTAGATTACGTAATAGACAATTAAGTGGACATAAATTTCGACGCCTATATAGTATCGAAAATTTTGTCGTCGATTTCTATTCTCCAGAAGCAAAACTAGTGGTAGAAATCGATGGAAGTAATCATACTAGAAAAGTAATTAGGGTATACGATGCGTGGAGGCAAAACCTAATAATTTTGCAAGGAGTAAAAGTTATACGTTTTAGCAATGAAGAAGTTATTAATAACATGGATGTTGTTTTAGAAACAATTAAAGAACATTTACCTGATTAACCTCATCCTGACCTTCTCCTTTAAAGGAGAAGGAAATCAAGTGTAAAATGAACATCTATTCGCAAATATCAAGTAATAATACCAAAACCTGGATTCTCATGGCCGGGTTTGTGGCGTTTTTTGCTCTTATTGCTTGGGTCATGGGCGAGGCGCTGGGGTATGGCTCTGGATATGTCGGAGTAGCGGTAGTTCTGTCACTCCTTACGAGTGTGGGAAGTTATTTCTGGGGAGATCAACTTATTCTGGCGATGAGTGGCGCGCGCGAGGCAGATAGAAAACGGGATTTTGACTTGTTTACTGTCACCGAAAATCTGGCCCTGGCGGCCGGACTTCCCAAACCAAAGCTTTACGTGATTGATGATACGGCCATGAATGCTTTTGCCACCGGCCGAGATCCCGAGCATGCGATTGTGGTTGCCACAACCGGAATACTACAAAGGCTAGATCGGCGTGAACTGGAAGGAGTCATTGCCCACGAACTGTCTCATGTCAAAAATTACGACATTCGTTTGCTGCTCGTAGTAGGCGTGTTGGTTGGCACGATTGCATTTGTGACTGATTGGTTTCTGAGAAGTCTATGGTGGGGAGGCAGGCGGAATCGCGAAGAAAGAAGTGGCGGAGGTGCATTTATGTTAATTGGGATTGTGCTAACCATTCTGGCTCCTATTTTGGCAACTATCATTAAACTCGCAATTTCCCGGCAACGCGAATATTTAGCAGATGCCTCAGGAGCTCTAATCACGCGTTATCCGGAAGGACTCGCCCGAGCTTTGGAAAAATTAGCCGGCGATCGGGAAGTCCTTGAAGCTGCCACTAATGCTACAGCTCATCTTTATATCACCAATCCCTTCAAGGACAAAAACTTCGGCGCCTGGTTTGCGGGTCTCTTTGACACCCACCCGCCGATTGAGGAGCGGATCAAACGGCTTCGAAACATGTGACCGATTGTGATATATTGACCAATATAAGTAACAGGTGTTAAATAAATTCATGGAAGAAAAGAAATGGACAGGCGGACAAGAATTTATTGCCTGGAGTGATAAAATGCTTCAAATGATCAGAGAAATCAGACAAATAGATCGAGAGCAAAGACAGATTTATTCAAGATCAATAAAACTAGAAAGAAAATGATATTTGGTTAGACCTTATGGTAACTAAAAACCGAACTGCGATAAACTACCAAATCATTCGACAAACAATCGAAGATATTCTGACGGAAAAACTGGAACATCTTCCGACTAAAAAAGAATTTAATCAAAAAATGGTCTTGAAAACATTCATCCCCAAGGTAAACATACACCTTTATCCTAAATATCCACATACATTGGTTGCCTTTTTGTTAGTTGCGCGAGATAATTGCTTCACTCATGCGAAATTTGCTTGCGATATTTCTAGGTAAGGTTACTTTTAAATTGAGTCAACTATTTAAGTTGGGAGCGGGTGGGACGTGGCCCGGGGAAGTGGTGCTCACCATTTCGCCAAATATATTGACACAATTGTTTGATCAATTACACGAGGGAGTGGTGATTGTGGCGGGAACAAACGGGAAAACTACGACGAGTTTGATGATCAAACAGATTTTGGAAAAACAAGGGATTTCCGTTATTCACAATACCACCGGAGCAAATTTGTTAAACGGGATAACATCTGCCTGCATTAAGGAGAGTGATTGGTTAGGAAGAATAAATGCTGATTGGGGAGTGTTTGAAACTGACGAAAATACTCTTCCGAGTATAATTTTCATGCGGAAAAATGGGCAAAAGCATTGCAAGCTATCAGCTCTCAGCCATCAGCTACGGGACACAATAAATTGACGCTGATTCTCAACGCGGACGATCCACAGATTGCCCATTTAGGGATTAGATTGAGTCATCCCCGACTTGATCGGGGATCCGCGGATTCCCGCTTGCGCGGGAATGACAAAGAGAAAAGTTTTCAGCTTCGCTCTGACAGTAATGTTCTTTACTTCGGCGTCAATGACAAAAAGCACTTTTTGAAACAAAAAGAACATGCTACTGATTCAACATTTTGTTTAAACTGCGGTGGCAGGTTAGTTTATGAAGGGATTTATTATTCCCACATTGGTGTTTGGAAATGTGTTGGTTGCGGCGAGAAGCGGCCGCAACCCGACTTAAGCGTTTGGGATTCACCGATGCCAGGTCTTTATAATCAATATAATACTCTGGCCGCAGTTAGTGTGGCCAAAGCCCTGGACATTAAAGATAATATTATCAATCAAGCGTTACAACGATTTAAGCCCGCATTTGGCCGGCAAGAAGAATTTACGATAAACGTCCCCACTTCGCCAGGACTACGAGAGGCAAGTAAACAAGTCAAACTTTTTCTTTCCAAAAACCCAGCTGGGTTCAACGCGTCACTCAGAACTGTTTTGGAACTTAACCCCAAGACGGTATTACTCGTTCTCAATGACCGGATTCCAGATGGCAGAGATGTGAGTTGGATTTGGGACGTGGACTTTGAGATCCTGACACAGGATAAACACAAGATTATTGTCTCCGGGGATAGAGTATATGATTTAGCTTTACGAATGAAGTACGCTTTCCAACAATATAACAATTTAGCAATGCAACAGTTGATTATTAAAGAAAATTTGGCTGAAGCTATAGAAACAGGCTTAAAATCTATAAAGCCCGAGGGGACTCTCTATATTTTAGCTACTTATTCAGCCATGCTCGAAGTACGAAAAATACTGACGGGAAAGAAAATTCTCTAGAAGTTCAAAAGTTAATAAAGTTTATAAAGTTATAAAGGTAACAAGATGAAAATTCTGAGGTTCGAAGATATTGTTTCATGGCAAAAGTCTAGATATCTGACTAGAGAAATTTACATGTTATTTAGATCAAACCGAGATTTTGGATTTCGTGACCAAATTCAAAGAGCTTGCGTGTCTATTATGAATAATATCGCTGAAGGATTTGAAAGAAAAGGAAATAAAGAATTCAAAAACTTTCTATTTATTGCAAAAGGGTCTTGTGCCGAAGTCCGTTCGATGCTTTATCTTGCGTTCGATTTAAACTATATATCACAATCTTCACTTAATAACGAATTAATTCCAATGACTGAAGAAATATCAAGGTTATTATCGGGGTTAATAAAAACTTTATAAACTTTAAACTTTATGAACTTTAGACTTAATCTCGCCTGGATGTATCCGGATCTCATGAGTACTTATGGTGATCGGGGAAATATTATCGTGCTTACGAAACGTTGCCAGTGGCGGGGGATTGAAGTAAACATCAAAGAAATCACTTTAGAAACTAAGGTTTCTGAACTTTCCAATTGTGACTTGATTTTTATGGGTGGAGCCCAAGATAGGCAGCAAAAAATAGCCGGCGATGATTTCCTCAAAAACAAAGGTCCGATGATCAAAGAACTGGTTGAAAATAGTGTTCCGAAGCCAAGCGGTTGATTGGAAACGTAGTGGCTGAATTGATTAGCGACCAATTTGACGTCATTGCGAGGAGCCCCGTATCCAAGTACGGGATAAACTCCGCGACGAAGCAATCTTCTCACTTGATTGTCGGTTTTGAGAATCATGGGGGAAGGACTTATCTAGGGAAAAAATTGCAACCGTTTGCCAGAGTAATAAAGGGTGGCGGCAATAACGGTGAAGATGGATATGAAGGCGCGCTTTATAAAAACAGCATTGGTTCTTATTTTCACGGGCCATTACTCCCCAAAAATCCATATATTGCTGATTGGTTGATCGCAAAAGCTTTAGAGAAAAAATATGTAGCGAAAATCAGACTACGACAACTGGATGATGGTTTAGAAAAACAAGCTCACAAATTTGTATCCACTCTGCGTTAACCCAGATCGTTAAGCAGCTGTTTAATTACAGGTTTTACTTAATTCCCACAAAATCTATTTTTGGAAAAATAGCGCGGATGCCGGTCCAAAACTTTTCAGAGAGTTTATTGGAAAATTTGCCATACTGACTGTTTTCGGTTTTACCGCATAAGATATTTTCGTATTTTCGAATCACATCAAGGACTTGAGTACCCACTTCATTGAATTCCTTTTTATATTTGTTTTGATCCTGGGCAAAGCGATCATGGATATCTTTAAATTGGGTAAACAAATCTTTGTGAGTCGAGAGCATTTCCTGGAAGAGTTTTTGATAGAGTTTCATAGCTAGAAGATAGCTGATTTTGGTAAATTTTGCAACCAAAACTTCGCGGTATATAATAGCGGCAATGATAGATGCGAAGCAGGTCAAAGAATTGCAAACAGAATTGGAATTCCTTTACCGAGTAGCAAGCTCTGTCCATAGTCTGGAAATCGGCGAATTGCTGGCCGAAATCGTCCGGATAGCTTCGCAAATCAGCCGGAGCGATTCATGTTTGATTTACGTTTACGATGCAAAGAAGCAAGAGTTGGTCTTACGTGCCTCACAAAATCCGCATCCGGAGCTGCTGCGGAAAATCAAGATGAAGCTGGGTGAAGGGATCACCGGTTGGGTAGCCAAAGAAAAACAGCCGGTGGTGATCGAATCCGGTGCCAATCATGATTCGCGGTTTAAATATTTTCGTAGCCTGCCTGAAGACAAATTTGCCGCCTTTTTATCTGTACCGATAGTAAATAAAATAGGTATCGTGGGAGTGATAAATGTGCAGCATCAGCTCCCGCACAAGTACAAAGCACGTGAGATAAATTTGTTGATGGCAATTGGCAAGTTGGTAGGAGGAGCCATTGAAAATGCTTTGCTGGTTGAAGAAACGCTGGAGCTTAAAGAAACCTTGGAATTTAGAAAGCTGGTTGAGCGCGCCAAAGGTATTTTGATGAAGCACCAAAAAATTGATGAGGCGACGGCGTACACGAAAATTCAAAAGGAAAGTATGCGTAGCCGCAAATCAATCAAAGAAATAGCCGAGACGATTATTTTAGCCGAAAAATTAAAATTAGGGGCTTGACAAGATGATCGAAATTGGATTATAAGATTAAGTAAGCTTTCACAAAGAAGTGAAAGGCAGGACAATGAAGTCTTCTCGATTCGCGAGCGTGCTTGCGATGAGGAAGGCTTTTTTTGTGGAAAATTATGTTCCTGAAGCCCCTCTTTTTTGAAATCGGATCACATTTTCCAAATAAATTAGCCCAAATCGATGAAGACGAGCCAGTATACAAAAGGTTTTTATTCGAATTAGTGTATAAAATACAGCACATTTTTTATGAAAGGAGCGACTATGGTATCTTCAAAAATCACTAAACTACTTAAAGAAGCTAAACCACAAATCATTGATCTCCGTTTCGTCGATCCATTGGGAGTATGGCAACATGCGTCGGTTCCGATCGGAGAACTTGGTGGAGTGTTGGAAGACGGCGTGGGTTTTGACGGCTCAAGTATCAAAGGTTTCCAACAGATTTATGATTCAGATCTGATTTTGCGCGTCGATAGCGAAACGGCTCACATAGATCCATTTTACACAGTTCCTACTCTGGTATTTATTGCCGATGTATTTGATCCGGAAAAGAATGACCGTTATACCCGCGATCCACGATTCGTGGCCGAAAAAGCTGAACGGCATGTCAGGCGAAGTGGGATCGCTGAAGTGAGTTTCTGGGGCCCGGAAGCAGAATTTTTTGTCTTTTCGCATTTGTCTTATACCACTGATCCCCAACACATGAGTTATCAGATTGATAGTCCGGAAGCGGCTTGGAAAATTGGCGAAAACAACGGTACTCCCAATTTGGGTTACAAAATCCCTACCAAAGGCGGATATTTTCCCGTTCCACCTTTTGATACGCTCCAGGATATGCGTAGTGAAATAGTCGGGCATCTCACGAAATGGGGAGCCAGAGTAGAGATGCACCACCATGAAGTGGCTACAGCCGGACAATGTGAGATCGATATGCGCTTTGATTCACTCCGTAATATGGCTGATAAACTTCTGATGTACAAATATATTGTACGAAATACTGCCCGCAAATATGGACTGACCGCTACATTCATGCCCAAACCTTTGTTTGGTGACAATGGGAGCGGGATGCATGTGCACAATAGTCTATGGCGTGGCAACAAAAACTTATTTTACGGTGAAAAAAGCTATGCGGAATTATCACAGTTAGCGCTTTATTATATTGGTGGGATTTTGACTCATGTTGAAAGCTTGCTGGCATTTTGTGCGCCAACCACCAATTCGTACCGGAGATTGGTTCCGCACTTTGAGGCTCCGGTTAACATCGCTTTTTCCAAAAGAAACCGTAGCGCGATTATTCGCGTCCCGATGTATTATTCCGGGCGCGAATTTGCCAAAACCAAACGCATTGAATTTCGCGCGCCAGATCCTACAGCCAATCCGTATTTTGCTTTTTCAGCTATTCTTATGGCCGGGTTGGATGGAGTTAAACGTAAACTTGACCCGGTGAAATTGGGTTATGGCCCCTTAGATAAAAATATTTGGGAACTAACTGGCGATGAAGCTAAAAAAATCAAAAGTGTTCCCGGAAGTTTGACCGACAGCTTAAATGCATTAAAAAAAGACCACGTATATCTGCTTGGAGATAGTGTATTTACCGAAGACATTTTGGATATGTGGGTGGACTTGAAAGAAGCAGAAATTAAGGAGGTCGCGCTTCGACCCACACCGTACGAGTTTTATTTGTATTCGGGAGTATAAATTATATGTTACTTTCTTGACGCGTCTCAAGAATGTAACCAAACCTGCCTGCCGGCAGGCAGGGAAAGACGCCCCGTGAAGGTTTTGCGATTTTTCTAAATTAGTTATCTTCCTTTCTTGCTTGTCCAAGAAAGGAAGATAAAGAAAGACAGCCCATGAGGGTTTTTTGAAATTTCTAACTTCGTTCGCACTGAAAATTGCAAAAAAATGCAATTTACATCAGCTGCTCACTCAGTAAGAAATTTTTCAAAAAACACCTCAACGGCATTTAGTCTCAGAAAACATGCTATAATAGTAAGTAGTTATGTATATTGCTTTTTGGCAACCAAACCAGCAACAAAATTCCGCTTTTGCGGAAGGGCAGGCTGGTTGAAAGGAAGCTAAAATCAATGCGCAAAACACACCAGCCACAATCGGCTGGTTTTTAGTATAATAAGCTTATGGCAGCCAAAAAATTTACTATTGATGACGTCAAACACATCGCCCAACTGGCAAACCTTGTCCTTTCGGATGAGCAACTGCAAAAAATTGCTGAACAACTGTCTTCCGTAATTGGTTACATGTCAAAAATTCAGGCTTTGGATACGAAGGGAGTAGTGGAAACTTCGCAAGTCACTGGTCTTGAAAATGTATTTAGAGAAGATGTTGTCGATGAGAAACGGATGTTGTCACAAGAATCCGCGCTTTCGAACGCTAAAAACACACACAGTGGTTATTTTGTGGTGGACGCAGTACTCGAAGAATAAACATATGTTATTGGATAAAACAATATCAGAACTAGCAGCAGGTTTACGCAAAAAAGAATTTTCTAGCGTCGATATCGTAACTGAATGTTATGACGCTATTGAAAAACACGGAAAAGAATTAAATGCTTTTATAACTGTGATAGACAATACTACTGCACTTACTTACGCTCAAAAAAAAGATAATGAACGCACAGAAAATACTTCTCCACTACACGGAATACCATTTGTACTCAAAGATGCCTACATAACCCAGAGGATTCGTACCACTTCAGCCTCAAATGTCTTAAAAAACTATATTCCTCAGTATAATGCTACCGTCTATCAAAAATTACTGGATGCAGGCGCCATTCTTATCGGCAAAATGAATATGGATGCGTGGGGTCATGGAGGAAGTACGGAAAACACAGATTTTGGTCCAGCCAAAAATCCCTGGGATACGACTCGCGTAGCAGGTGGATCAAGTGGAGGTCCAGCCATTGCGATTGCGGCGCGGATGTCCGCATTTGCGATAGGCGAAGATACAGGAGGTTCAATTAGAAATCCCGCTGCGTGGTGTAATATCACCGGCCTTAAAGTCACATATGGCAGAGTGTCACGTTATGGCACCATAGCTTACGCCTCATCTTTTGATACTGTTGGGCCCATGGCAAGAACTGCCGAAGATTGTGCATTGCTACTAGAACTCGTCGCCGGCCAAGATCCTTATGATGCGACCAGTTCACCTCACAAAGTACCAAAATATACCCAAAAATTGACAGGCAATATCGAAGGAATCAAAGTGGGTATTCCGAAAGAATTTTTTGGACAAGGATTGGACTCAGAAATAAAAAAAAGCATCGATATAGCAGCAAAAAAATTTGAATCAATGGGTGCAAAGTTAATTGAGTTATCTATGCCCATGTTTGATTATGGATTACCAGTTTACTATTTGATCGGTCCGAGTGAAACGAGTTCAAACCTGGCTCGATATGATGGGATACGATACGGACAAGGAAGAAATCAATTCACACCCGAAACTATGCGACGGATTATGATCGGCACTTATGCTCTATCTGCCGGTTACTATGATGCTTATTACAAAAAAGCTCAGCAAGCACGAACGCTATTTATCAAAGAATATGAAAAAGCCTTGTCTAGTTGTGATGTGCTCCTTATGCCTGTCAATCCAACTCCACCCACCAAAATTGGAGAACTGATGAGTGATCCGCTGGCAAACTTGCTGGCTGATGTGTATACCACATCCCAAAATCCAGTAGGTGTGCCTTCTTTAGCCCTGCCTTGCGGATTTACAACCACCAATTTGCCAATAGGAATGCAACTCGTTGGTAAAATGTTTTCGGAGGATTTGCTCTTAAATATTGGATACGCATATCAGCAAGAAACTGATTGGCATAAAAGGAAACCGGGAATTTTAGAAAGTCCATAACTCACCCTAACCCTCTCTTAATTTAAGAGAGGGAATTCCTCCCCTTAAGATAAGGGGAGGTGAGGAGGGGTTATGAATGTTTTATGGTAACTTACAAAACTATCGTTGGGATGGAGATACATGTTGAGCTCAAAACCAAGAGTAAGATGTTTTGCGGCTGCAAAAACGATCCGTTCCATGCGCCAAAACCAAATATCTACACCTGTCCGGTGTGTTTGGGATTACCCGGAGCGCTTCCGGTTCCTAATAAAAAAGCGGTTGAGTGGACGATCATGTTGGGACTGGCTTTGGGAAGCGAAATTTCGCTCTTTTCCAAATTTGACCGCAAAAATTATTTTTATCCGGACTTGCCAAAAGGCTACCAGATTTCCCAATACGATCAACCCATCGCACGGGGAGGAAAAATCGTCATTGCGAGCGAAGCGAAGCAATCTTTTTCACCTCGTCATCCTGAACTTGTTTCAGGATCTAAGATTGCTTCGTCGTCCCGATTTAATTTAATCGGGACTTCTCGCAATGACGGCAAGACAATCCGGATTCATCGGGTTCATCTAGAAGAAGATACGGGAAAGCTCATTCATTCCACAGTCAATGGAAAGAAAGTTTCGTTAATTGACTTCAACCGCAGTGGCGTGCCGCTTGTGGAAATAGTCACTGAACCTGACATTAATTCATCAGAAGAGGCAAAAGCCTTCCTCAAGAAATTACACCAAATCATTCGCTACTTGGATATTTCTGACGCAGATATGGAAAAGGGAAGTATGCGGTTGGAGCCGAATATATCCGTAAAGATAATGTCATTGCGGATAAACGCGAAGCAATCCTTTTCACCTCGTCATCCTGAACTTGTTTCAGGATCTAAGATTGCTTCGTCGTCTTCGACTCCTCGCAATGACGATGAAAGCGAATTGCCATCCTACAAAGTCGAAGTGAAGAATATCAACTCATTCAATTTTGTGAAAAAGGCCATTGATTATGAAGTTGGCCGGCAGATTGAAATACTCGAAGCAGGGGAGACACCTGTTCAGGAAACAAGGGGGTGGGAAGAGAAAAAAGGTGTGACACTCCCCCAGCGGAGGAAAGAAGCAGCGCATGACTATCGGTATTTTCCCGAGCCGGATATTCCGCCGATGCGAGTTACGAAAGATCAAATTTCAGAACTCAGAACTAAAATCCCAGAGTTACCAGATGTTAAATTGGCTCGATTTATCAAAAATTACCAACTTAAGCCTGAAGATGCAGCCAGATTGACTGATGAAGTAGAGCTGGCAAATTTTTTTGAGAAATGTGCTTCCCAATTATCAATTATCAATTCAAAATTATCAATTCAGTCGCTTGCCAATTGGATCATCAATAAAAAAGTAGACTATACAAAAGCATCTCCTGAAGAATTGATTAAGGTAATTACTGCAACTAAACAAGTGAAACAAGTCG
>Ga0075690_124_pt1 | contig 22704 bp, 19 predicted proteins | sample RifGroA2_FD_67691 | JGI IMG/M metagenome (GOLD analysis project Ga0075690, IMG submission 67691) | Microgenomates (Gottesmanbacteria) bacterium GW2011_GWA2_42_16 | reverse complement strand
AAGTCAGTTTGCCGTGAAGTAAGGCGAGGCGTAAATCCGGGAAAACATCCGCACGCAAATGGTTAAATTCATGGGTGGCAGCTTTAACCGTGCTTATAGATTCGGATGGTTCAATAAAGGGACAGACTATAAAAGCTTGTTGCGAAGTATTTTTGACTTGAGTTCGGATCCAGCCATAGGCTGCGGCCCGTTTTATTTGAGACACTACCCAAGTTTTGATAGTTTTTCTGCCCTTGGGCATTTGGTCAATGACTGATAAATCCAAATCGCCATACAGAGTGAGGGCCACAGTTCGCGGAATTGGGGTCGCAGTCATGGTCAAAACATGGGGTGATTCCCCCTTTTCGCGAAGGATTGATCTTTGTTTGACTCCAAACCGGTGCTGTTCGTCAATCACGACTAGTTTGACATCATCAAGTTTGACTTTTTTTTCAAGAAGCGCGTGGGTGCCGACGAGGACGTCAAATAACCCCACCCTTCCTCCCCTTAATTTAAGGGGAGGTGAGGAGGGCTTAATATCTTTTTTTGACCCCGTTTGGATTCCTACTTTGATTCCAGATGGAGTGAGAAATTCATTTAATGTTTGATAATGTTGTTCGGCCAAAATTTCAGTCGGAGCCATGATTAGAGATTTTCCCTGATTCAGATAGGTGATATACATGGCTATAGCTGCCACTACGGTTTTACCAGAGCCGACATCGCCCTGGAGCAAACGGTTCATGGGTTTATTTGATTTTAAATCAGCGATAATGTGGTCGATTACTTTTTCTTGCGCTGGAGTTAGGGTAAAAGGCAAAGACGCAATTAATTTCTGCAACCTCTGTTCATTAATCTGCAAAGGTTTGGTTAAAATGTGTTTATTCCACTCGCGGCGTTTCATGAGGGCCTCAAACTGTCTGATAAATAATTCATCAAAGGCCAGTCGCCTTCGGGCGGCTTCGACTTGATTTAAAGATTTAGGAAAGTGGATAGTTGAGAGCGCGTCTGGGAAACTTATAAATCCCAGAGTGTTAATAAGTGTGGTGGGTAAATATTCATGTGTGATTGAAGTCTCAAGCAATGAGAAAATCCGCGTGCGCAACCACTTGGAAGTGATGCCTGCAGTTTCCGGGTAAATCGGGACAATCCTGCCGGAGTGAATAAGCGGAGTATTGGGTTTGACTATTTCGTATTGGGGCGATGGTAGTACCAATTTAAACCCATTCATGTCCACTTTTCCAACTAAAGCGACAAGGCCAGCGTGGCTATTAAAAGTTTTGACTAAAAAGGGCTGGTTAAACCAAGTGACATCCAGGCTTCCGGTTTCATCTGTAATTACGGCTTTTTGCAAGTTGAAACCGCGCTTGGTATAGGCATTTTTAAGCGTTGTAAATTGGCCGATGACCGTCACCGTCTCTCCGGCTTGGAGATTGGCAATTTTTGAAATCACGCTGTAATCTTCGTAGCGAAAGGGTATGTGGGTCAATAAATCACCGGCAATAAAAATTTCCAACTTTTCGAGTTTGGTAGCCAGAATCGGGCCAATGCCGGGAACAAATCTGACTGGTGTGTGCCAATCCATATTATCGGAGGTATATTATAAACGGCAAGAGGGAACTCACAACCAGAGCCAGTGAGGCGATAATTATCAAAATTTTCCCCAATTTTTCGTGTTTACGAAACCAATGCATAGTAATTATCCAACAAATACCAATAATCAAATTTCAAATTATCCAATATATTTGATGATTGGATAATTGCCTGCCTGCCGGCAAGGCAGGGATTATTTGAGAATTGGATAATTTTTCTCAGGTGAACCTGAGAAATCTCTTCTTCCCTACTCTCATCGTCATGCCCGGTTTGAGAGTGACGTTGGTATTTACGATGTCGACCACTGTCTGGTCGATTTCGACCGCTCCTTGTTCAATCAATCTGCGGGCTACGGATTTACTGCTGGCAAACTTGGTCAAAAGCAAAAGGTCAGTAATTGAGATTGGTTGAGACGGCAGTTGACTTATCGCTAATTCATCCAGAGTTTCACTTATTTTCCCCTTTTGAAAAGTGGTCACAAAATGGGCTTGGGCTTGGTGGGCGGCAGTTTCGGAATTAAACTGTTTAGTCAGTTCCCAAGCAAGCTTGGACTTAAATGTCATCGGATTTTCTCCGCTCTTCATTGCCTGGTTTACGTGTTCGATTTCGACTAACGGCAGATCGGTCAGCAGCGTGAAACAGGGTATGATAGCATCATCTCCCAGAGACATGATTTTGCCATAAAAATCATTGGGGTCATCCGTGATACCAATCACATTTCCCTCGGTCTTGCCGATTTTTTTGCCACTTGAATCGGTAAGAAGCGGTACTGTCATCACAAATTTTTCTTTGTTCAGTCTATGTCGGTGAAGTTTTCTCCCAGCCAACATATTAAACGTTTGGTCTGTGCCTCCCACTTCGAGATCCACATCCATCGCCACTGCATCGTAAGCGACCATAATTGGGTATAAGAATTCAACAAGACTAATTTCTTTACCTTCTTTCAACCGGTTTTGAAACATATCTCTTTCCAACATTTGTTGGGCGCTAAATTGACTGGCCAAGCGTAAAACTTCCTCAAAATTTAGCTTTTTATTCCATTCGGAGTTGAATTTGATTTCAACTGCATTTGGTCCCTCAAAACGTAATATTTTTTGAGCCTGCAGCTTATAGTCTTTGGCATTTGCCAGTACTTGTTCCTGAGTCAAAGGTTTGCGGGCGTCTTTTTTTCCGGAGGGATCCCCGATCATTCCAGTGAAATCGCCGATAAGAAAAATAACTTTATGGCCTAAATCTTGAAATTGACGCAGTTTCCGCAGTCCCACTGCATGTCCGATATGCAAGTTGGCACCACTCGGATCAAAGCCCTGGTAAAGCTTCAGCTTTTTGCCGCTACGCAACATTTTTTCCAGTTCGTCGCGGCTGGGATAAATTTTGTCAACCCCACGAGTCAGTAATGTCTCAATTGCGTCCATATATTTCCTTTACTATATCACACAGGCATCAATTTTTCTAAGTGTCATCAAAAGGAAATCGTTTTCTCTTTTTGATTTGATAGTTAGGCGCACAAAACCTAATCTTTCCAAACCTGGGGTATTGCTCATATCTGCACCCAATATGCCTTGTTTAAGAAGTAGGTCAAACAAATTTTGTTTTTTATGTCTGAGTAGAAAAATACTAGTTTGAGATTGTCCCCCAAGTTTTAAGTGTTTCGAGAGTCGGATGCTTTCAAGAATACGAGTTCTCTCGTGATTGATAAATTTTGTATTTGGCTTAAGTTTGCGAATATTTTTGAGATGATTAACCGCAAAATCAAGAGATAATTTAGGGATATTAAATGGTAACCGCCACTCTTCAAAAACTTTTATTATTTCGCTATTCGAAATAGCGATGCCTATGCGCAAGCCCGCCAGTCCATCAATTTTAGACATGGAACGTAGCAAAATAATATTGTTGCGAGTTGAAACGAGCAGGCGCATCATATTTGATATGGGTGACAAGCCGAAAAAAGCCTCATCAATCACTACTAGCGTTTTGATTGAGTTCACGAGTTTAGCTATTAGGGATTCCTGGATGATGTTACCAGTCGGGTTGTTAGGATTACACAGCCAGATAAGCTTGACATTTTTCTCGTGTGTGACTCTGATGATATCTGAGATAGTCATTTCTGTAACGTTAAAGCCCTTCTCCTTTTCCGTAGCAATTTCAATTACACTGGCACCTATTTTACGTGTGGCATCTAAGAAGCGAAAAAATGTTGGTGTTACAACTAAAGCGGTGTCACCAGAATTTAAGAAAATCCTAGGTATTGTTTCAATAATCTCATCACTACCACAACCGAGACTGAGCCAGTCAGGATTCACTTTCCATAGTCTCGAAAACTCAGTTTTTAAAGCGTGCTGAGTAGGATCTGGATAGGCAATTGCGTGTTTTGCCAATAAAAATTCACCCATGTTAAAGTGATGCAGCTTGGTTTTCCTGGCGAAATGTACATAACTAGATGTTTTATGTTGCTGCCAAAATTTAAAGTTATCATTCGTGTCCATACAACTCCTAACTTGCTGCGCAGGCATCGATCAGCCGCTGCAGCAATTCCCACTTTGCAGTTTTTGTTTGTACTCTTAGCGTTTTTTTGAGTGTGCTATCAAATCCTGAAAGTGCTTTTACGATCAGGTTGGTTACCTCTTCTTTTTGCACTAATTCCGCAACTCGCATAGGGAGACCTAAGTGAAATCCGGGTTCTCCGATGTATGGTGGCAGTGGTAAGTGTTGCGGGCTAGTATTGATTGATATTTGTTTTCGAATCACTTCTGTTTCGCCGTACGGAATAGGTCTGAACTGCTCGACTATTCGAGTGCTTTTTTTTGGTAAACTTTTGGGATCTAACTGTGTTTTGCGACTCATCCATTCGGCAGTTCTTACAAAAGACATGTGTTCTAACCGAGTGCCTGCGATGGTTTTGGCTTGAGCATCAAACCAGCGTTCATCTCTAAGAGGTGCACCTCCGTGAAGCGGTTTACGGTTTGTTTGCCAACCAACTTTTATGCCGCAACCCAAACTTTCGTGTGCGTGGACGATGTCAGTAGTTTCTCTTGCGACATAACCTCCATCAATATTCGGCCACAAATAATTTGTGGCTGTGATGATTTGTACCGCAACTCCTAAAAATCCGAATAGTCTTTCAGCAGATTTTTGTACTGATTCTGCCACGCGGTGAATCTCAGCTGTTTTAGGCGGATCCGAATGTTTGGCCAAGGCATGCTGGTCGGCGATGAGGACTACCAGGGAAGAAGCTAATCCCATCCTTCGCATGTCTGCCTGAATATCCGCGGCGACACAAGCCATGGGTATGATACCCAGTCCCAACCCTGCAGAAATCCTATTTTGGGTCGCAAGTCCAATACCCACAAAGACGTTTGTGCCTTTAGGTTCAAAAGCAATATCTGCATCTACTATGCTGTTTGCATGCTTACGACAGGTTTCTGAAAGAACCCGTTTTATCAAATGAGCCTCAATGCCCTTTTGAGCTTCTGATTTTAATTCATGATCTAAACTCATATGCTTATCCTTCTTGAAAATCTTCTAACCATTTGGTGCGGCTAATTTGTTGTCTTGGGACAAAACAGTCACAAGTAGCTTGCCGCACCGGATCGTTTTTGGCGCTACAGACCAGTCCACCTTTTGTTACTGCCCCAATTTCGCTGCTTCTACTAGGTTTTGGGTTTACAGCTTTTGCTATTTGACATTGTCCTTTAATTCCGATAAATCGACAGACGTCTTGTTCGTTTTCCATATAGTTTCACCTCCCAAAAAAGCCCTTGCAAACTTCTCTAATTGCTTAGAGAAATCTACAAGGGCTTTCAACGTTACGTCGAAAACGGTACCACCTTGCTTTGCTAAGAATTAGTAGCTTCAGCCACTAAAAAACCGACCGGAGGTCGGTTATACCTTAGCCTCATTGGAGCTTCTCCACCCCGTTTAGCGGGGCGACAAAGCTTTTCTGCTATCACGGGCTTACCCGGATCTCCTTACTAATTTGGGGAGTCAGCTCAGCCCCAGAAGTAGACTTACTTGCTCCCGAGGCTTACAGCCTCGCGTCGCAAGAGCGTCACTTCGGGACTAACGGAGGGTATTTCGGTTTGAATGATTCGGGAAGCTTGCACCATCCGCTTCCTCTCTAGTGTCACTCAATCTCGCCTACTTCGTCTCCGTCAACGCTTTTTCAAATTGTGTAAGTATTATATCAAATCGTGTCAAGGTTTTTCTTTAAAGCCAGAGTTGACTATGTATATTCCGACTAAAGCTAACACAATGGCTATTATAGCTAATGGGTTCATACAATTACCTTTTGTTTCGAATATAAAAATATATTCCTATCAAAAATATACTGGATATAATTACGGCTAAAAAATATGCATTTTCAAAACTGAGTCGAATCATGATTTTATGTCTTTAAGTAAATATAATGAAATTAATAAGCTGAGCCAAGTTAGAATTATCCCGGCAATCGGATATAACAGCAATTCAATGATCGTTTTTGATATGATAAAGAAAGGAGATATTATTCCGGCTGTAAACCAGGCCACAGCGATCATGTTAAAAAAGTCAGCTAAAGATTTGCGCTGCGCCAACGTATATTGTCTCATAAAAGAGATAATGTCATGATAACATGACTGTTTAATTTGTCAATTTGCGAGAAACAGCAGGTACTGTTACAATTTGCCTATGTTTGAAATATTCCAGAGGCGGCAGTTGCAGCGGATCACCGGTACTTCGAGACGCGAACATTTGACCCGGATCAAATTTCTCACCTTTTTGGCCACTGGTTTTTTCCTGATTTTACTTATCGGCGTATTTATGACGGGGATATTGTTTGCGTGGTATGCCAAAGATTTACCCCGTCCGGACAAGGTCCGGCGTTCTCAAGGATTGTCAACGATCATTTATGATCGCAACAACGAACCGATTTATGACATTTTTCGTGATCAAAACCGGATTCCGGTCACATTTGAGGAAATGCCGCAGGTTTTGAAACAGGCTACTGTAGCTATCGAAGACAAAGATTTTTACAAACATGAGGGGTTTTCAGCTAAGGGTATGCTGCGGGCCATTTTTAATATCGTTTTCTTCAGGAAACTTGAAGGCGGATCGACTTTGACTCAACAACTGGTAAAAAACGTACTTCTCACCGGTGAGCGCACCCTTCCCCGGAAAATCAAGGAATTTATTCTATCGATCCAGATCGAACGCAAATATACCAAAGACGAAATTTTACAAATGTACTTAAATGAGGCGCCATATGGGAGTACGACTTATGGGATTGAGTCGGCGGCCCAGTACTACTTCAATAAAAAAGCCAAGGATCTCACTCCAATTGAGGCGACGGTGTTGGCAGGTTTCCCTCAAACACCGACTAAATACTCGCCATTTACGGGTGAAAAAGATGCATACAAATGGCGTACCGAACAAGTGATTCGCCGCATGCGTGAAGATGGATATATCACCAAAGATCAGGAAGCTGATTATAAAAAACAACTGACCGAACTGACTTTTCCCGGTGGCAATGACGAGTTTAAAGCGGCTCACTTCGTGACTTATGTCCGCGAACTTTTAGAGCAGCAGTTTGGCCAAAAATTGGTGGAAGAAGGCGGATTGCGAGTAAATACCACACTCGATCTTAAGCTCCAAGAAAAAGTCGAACAAATAGTCAAAGAAGAAGTGGAGAAAGCCAAAAATCTGCGGGTTGGAAATGGGGCAGCCATTGTTTTGGACCCAAATTCCGGGGAAATTTTGGCTATGGTTGGCAGTAAAGACTATTCGGCGACTGATTCGGCTGGCGCCAAATTTAATGTCGTCACCCAGGGTCTGAGACAGCCAGGATCGGCCCTCAAACCCATCACCTACGCGGTCGCTTTCAAAAATGGCTATACCCCGGCCTCAATCGTCATGGATGTGGAGACTAAATTTCCTGGCGGTGCGGGCCAAAAAGATTACTCACCCAAAAACTACGATCTCAAATGGCACGGCCCGATGCAGATGCGCTATGCATTGGGTAACTCGATCAACATGGTGGCGGTCAAAACTTTGGCTTTGGCCGGAGTGAAAAATATGCTAACTCAAGCTTATGACATGGGATTGACCACACTCGAACCAACACAGGAGAACCTGTCGCGGTTTGGTTTGTCAGTCACCTTAGGAGGAGGGGAAGTAAAACTTATTGATCTGGCGGGAGCCTACGGTGTATTAGCTACCGGAGGCACTAGACATGACAGGATCGCGATCCTGAAGGTGAGTGATCAAAAAGGAAAAACCTTGTTTGAATACAAAACTACCAGTGGTAAACGGGTGATGGATGCGGATATTGCTTATTTGATCACGCATATTTTATCCGACAACGGCGCTCGGGTACTAGAGTTTGGCGAGAATTCATACCTGGCAGTCACCGGCAAAAATGCATTTGTCAAAACCGGAACTACCGATGACAAACGTGATAACTGGACAGTTGGCGGTACGCGCTCGCGGATCGTGGGTACTTGGGTAGGTAATAATGACAATAGTCCGATGCATCCGTCGCTAGCATCGGGTGTGACTGGCGCCGCCCCGATCTGGAACCGGATCATCCGCGAAGTGATCAAAAATCTGCCGGATGAACCGTTTGTCCGATCGGACAATATTGTCGAGATGGACATTGATAGTTTTGGCGGCGGTTTGCCGCGACCGGAATTTCCTACTCGTAAAGAGGTTTTTATCAAAGGGACTGAACCAACCGCAGTGGGATCCATTTACAAAAAGCTCAAAATTTCCAAAAATAACGGTAAATTGGCCAATGACATTGAAATAGCCAGTGGGGCATATGACGAAAAAGAATTTATCGTCTTTTCCGAAACTGATCTCGTTTCAACTGATGGGAAAAACCGTTGGCAGGAAGGTATTGATGAATGGCTCAAAACTCAATCTGATCCCAAATACCATCCGCCGACCGAGACCTCAGGCGACCGGTTGGATACAGTCGTCATGAATATCACCGATCCGCAGGATAAAAAACAGTATGATGATCACGATGTAAAAGTCGCCGGTGAAGCTTTTAGTTCCGACTCGATTTCGGAAATAAATGTGGAGATTTCGGGTACGCAAGCTTTTTCGGACAAAGTCACCGGTACCAATAGCTATTCCCGGGTTTTTAACTTAAATACGGGGACGTACACGATCAAAATGACGGCCAAAGACAATCGCGGAAAAGAAACCACCGGCGAGGTCAAAATCGGAGTATTGGTAGCTTGGGATAGTGCAGTTGCTCCAACGCCTTCACCTTCGGCATCGCCATTGTTGCTATAAACAACTCTCCTCCTTTATAAGGAGGAGTTGGAGGCGGTAGAAAACAAGTATTCAAACCTTTAATTTATTTTGGATTTCGACAATCTTTTCTATAATTCCTTCTAAATTGCATACTACCTCGCTATTATAAAAACGAATAACTGTAACACCTAATTTTTCAAGAAACGAAGTTTTTCTGATGTCGTTATAGATTTGAAGGGAAGTTTCGTGCGTTACTCCGTCTATTTCGATTGACAATTTTAGTTCAGGACAGTAGAAATCTAAAATATATAATCCAATGCCGTGTTGCCTTCTATATTTGTACCCAAGTTGTCTGTTACGCAGTTTATTCCAAAGTAGCCTTTCAGGATAGGTCAAATTTTGTTTAAGGTATCGCTTAAAAGGGAGGTTTTGAGGATCTCCTTTTAGAGTCAAAGTTCTCTTTTTGTTCATTACTTATCTACCTCACCTATCCTCTCCTTACAAAGGAGAGGGATAACTGCTTCGATATCCTCGGCTAATCACAGAAGAGGAATTATATTAACCCCTTAATTTTGCGTTGAAGGTTTTGTCGACCATTTCTTTCAGTTGAGTACGTAATGCGATCACTTCGCTATCGGTGATTTGTTTATCCGGATTTAAATAGTGGATTCTGAAAGTTGCTGTATCCTGATATTCAGTAATAAGTTGGACCTCATAAACCAACGGTGATTGATTTTTGATCGCTGCAATTATTTCTCCCAGTGGAGTTTTTGCCGGCAAAACAAAAGTCATATCTTCTATAACCGGCGGATATTTGGGAATAGGCTGGTACTTTTTAGTCGTTTGAGCGCTTTTTACAAGTTGGGCAAATTCTAACTCGAGAACTGTAATTGGAGTTTTGATCTCCAGTTTTGTTAAAAGTTGCGAGTTGACTAAACCTAGGGACCCAAAATCTCCGAAACTTAAGTGACGGTCATCGTACCAATTTTTTAATACGTCATTCCGGACTTGATCCGGAATCTTTCTGGGATCCTGAAACGAGTTCAGGATGACATCATTAGTCGAAATTCCAAATAAGTCCAAAATACTTTCCGCAACTCCTTTAGCTTCCAAAAAGCGTTCTCCTGTCCAACATATAAGTATCGTGGGGTTTTCATACGGAAGGTCATCGGGATTAAAAACATAACGCATACTCAATTCAAAAATTTTAAAACAGGGGTGCAGGTTTAAATTTTGTTTGACACAATTTAAAATGCTTGGCCACAAGCTTGGTCGCATGTAGACCCATTCACTGGATAAAGGATTACTGATTTTAAATGCTTTAGATTTATCAAGTCCGAAAATATCCATTAATTCTTCAGAAATCATCGAGTAGGTATAAGTTTCGGTAAAACCCCAATCTCTGAGTCTGATTTTGATATCTTCTTCCCATTGAAGTGATTTATTAGGTTCGAAAGAGGGAACGGTGACTACCATATTGTCATCCTCACGAAAGTGAGGATCCGCTTTCTTATTACGGATTCCCGCCTGCGCGGGAATGACAGCTTTATTGAATGCAACTTCCAATCCAAGCGGCGTTAGTATTTCCTTAATTTCCTGATTACTCAATTTTTTTCCAATGTATGCATCGACTTTTTTTCGATCGACAGAAACTTGGTATGGTGCATAAGGTTTTGGGTAAATGTCATAAATTTGACTTGCTGCTTCTCCACCGGCCAATTTCTTCACCATTTCCATCCCGTCAAGCATGGTGGGAAGCACCAATTCCTCATCAAGTCCTTTTTCAAAAAGAGTCGCTGCCTCGGTGCGAAGAGCCAAAGCCATTGAGGTTTTACGGATCCTGACGGGATCATAAGTTTGCATAAATAGAACTATGGTTTTAGTTATCGATTTTATACTTGAATTTTCTGCGCCCCTGATGCCACATAAATCAATGAGACGACCGGCTCCATCTTCAATCACGATATCTCCGCCCGGAAGTGAGTGGGTTTTGCCGTCAAGAGTTGTGAGCTTTTCTCCTTTTTGGGAAGCGCGAAGGATCATGGTGGGGATTCCCTCTGCGTTAGGTTTAATTTCGGCAAAGTCAAAAGCGTGTACTGGTTGGCCATAAGCGCGTAGAAAATAGTTGGTGATGTCAACAATATTATTTAGTGATCTAATTCCAGTTAATTCTATTTTTTTTTGCAGCCAATCAGGAGAAGGTTTGACCGTGACATTATCAATAACGACTGACACCCAACGCGGATTGAGAATGGGATCGGTTTGGATATTGAGTTTTAAAGAAGCGTCTAGTGTATAACGTCTAGCGTCTAGTGATTTGTGATATGGGTCATTGGCAAGTTTTGCGGCGATTTCAAAACGCGGAAGTATGGCGGCGGCTTCGCGAGCCACACCAAAAACTGACATGGAGTCAGGGCGATTGGTCGTGACTTCCACATCATAGATAGTTTCGCCACTCACCTCGTTGATCCGTTCAATTGATGGACCGCAAAGTGACAAATACTCCTTGATTTGTTTGGGAGTAGCTGCGGTTTCCAAAAATTCTCGAAGCCAACTATCCGGAATTAAAATATTCATAATTATCCAATTTCCAATTATCCAATTTCCAATTATCCAATATTATTTGAGAATTGGATAATTTGATTATTGGATAATTTACTAGAATTGTTCCAAAAATCTCAAATCATTACTATACAAAAGTCGGATGTCGTCTAGTTGGGTACCGGATTTCATCATCGCTACCCGTTCCACTCCCCAACCAAAAGCAAAGCCATTGTATTTATCTGGATCAATTTTGCCTGCTTTTAAAACATTGGGATGCACCATGCCAGCTCCACCCAACTCTAACCAACCATCTTTGCAAAGTTTGCAACCCTGCCCGTCCGGCAGGTGGGCTTTTCCCAAACACACGCCGCAGTTGATATCCACTTCAAAAGACGGTTCGGTAAATTGAAAATGAAAAGGCCGGAGCCGCGATTTTCTATCAGGACCATAGTATTGTTTAAAGAAATAATCCATGACGCCTTTGAGGTCGCCGATAGATGCATTTTTATCTACAAATAGGCCTTCAAATTGGTGAAACATCGGCACATGTGAGACATCTGATTGGCGGCGGTAACATTTGGCGATATTGATCATCCGAATTGGCAGCTTCCCTTTCTCCATTTCGCGCACCTGGCCATTGGAAGTGTGGGGAGTAAGAACTATTTTTCCCTTATGGACCTCTCCCTGACCCTCTCCTTTAAGAGGAGAGGGAAATTTATGGTCAATAAAGAACGTCTCCCATTCATCTCTGGCCGGATGATCGGGGGGCATGTTGAGTGATTCAAAAGCGTAATAGTCCCAATCGACTTCCGGGTGCCGGACACGACTAAAACCGATCCGCTCAAATATCCGCGTGATTTCTATGATGGCTTGAGTGACGATATGCAGATGCCCTTCAGGAGGGAGGATTCCGGGAAGACTTACATCAAACCAGACTTCTTTGGTAGTGGCGTTATTCAGTTGTTGAGTAAATGCCTGATCAACACTGGATTTAAATTCATTGACGAGTATTCCGGCGGTTTTCCTATCTAGTTGGGGTAAGTCTTTGAGTTGCTTGATAAGTTGGGTAGCTATCCCGTGGCTGCCGAAATAATTGACTTTTAATTGCTCCAGTTGAGTAGAGGCTGTTTTAGAAACCAACTCGAGCAATTGATTTTGCATTTCCAAAAGGAGCGAGCGAAAAGCATCCAAAGTGATTTGATTTGTTGGAGCCGCACTTGGTTTAATCGCTGGTTGAATCGGCGCTTTGGTTAAGTCAGAGACATGGTAATGGACGCGGACAGTTTCTCCCAACTGTTCGATTTCAGAGACAAAAATCTGGCCGATTTCCGACGTATTTTTGACTTGGGTACCGCCGTCAGGAGTCGGAGCAAAGCCGGATATTTGTAAAATCCTTAGCGGCTTGTTTTTGGGTAAATGTTCCGGTACCCAACTAACTCTTTTTTTTAAATCTTCCAAACTCACCATTTCGGTATGTATTGGTCGGCCTTCAGCAATCAGCATGTTAGTCTGTTTTTCCAAGGTCTCTTTGAGTCTGGGGTTGATATCACCACGATACTCGATGAAAGCGTGTTTGCCGTGTTCGCCTTTGGCTGGAGTAAGTCCGGGTACTGTCTGGATGATGATTTCGTGAAGGACGTGGCCTGCGCTATGCCAGCGCATATGGTCGAAACGTGAAGTCCAGTCAATGTGGGCGGTGACGGTTTCGCCGGTCTTCAAGTGGCCGTTGAGTTTACCTTCATGTACCACATCTTGATCACGCATTCGGACATGAGTGACGATCAGTTTTCCGTGTTTGCCGACTATCTCTCCCCGATCACTAGGTTGGCCGCCGCCTTGGGGATAAAAAATAGTTTCCGGTAAAATCACTTCCCACTGGTTGCCCTGCTTGGTAATTGTGGAAATTTTACTTACCAAAGTTTTTTTGTAACTATCGGTGAGATAAACAAGTTTAGTCATAAGAATTGTGTCATTGCGAGCAATCCCGATGGATATCGGGAGAGCGCGTCAATCTCGTTAGTTTAAGATTGTCTGGCGGAGCCAGATCTCGCTTCGCCAGACTTCGTCGCTACGCTCCCTGCCTGCCGGCAGGCAGGCTCGCAATGACGACTTGGTACTATTGTACGTTTTGGTTTATAATCGTGCAAGCAGAGAGGCAGACTACGAATCGCGAGGTTACGAGCCTACCTCTCTGCTCAATAAATTTAGAATCCATAATTATCTCCAAGTCTCATCCAATCAGGAATAGCGCGGTCTCCAGATGCTTTTCTAGGTGCAGGTGGTCGACCTACATCCCTTACAACTGGAATTCCAGCGGATTCAACTGGTGGTACTGTGTCACCACCAAGTATGGTTTGAGCCCTAATATCTAATCTTGCTAAGCCGTTTGTAATAGATGGTTTATTTTCTACTGCCATATATTTTCACCTCCTTTCATTTTCAAAAAGTCGCAAATTTTCTTTATTACTTCCCAAACTCGAGTCCGGCCGGACTGCCAGTTGGTAAGTATCGTGGTTAATTGCAAATAGTTACCACAAAAAAACTCCCTTGCGGGAGCTGTTGTTGGCTTAATTTTTATTTTTGATTTTTACATCTTGATTTTCTTACCGCCAACCAGCCTCCCGATTAAGGAGTTAAAAAAGAAAAATTGATTGGCGCGATTGGTCATCATATTTTTATATATTTCTATTGTATCAAATTTAGTCAAGATCGAGTTATCTCGGTTTTGGATCCTGAATCAGCTGCGGCTTTTCAGGATGATCCCGACACCTTTTATATTTCAGATGTAGTCGGGATCAGTTCAACTGCTGCTTGGCTTTGTCTACGATGATCTTGAACACATGCGGATCGTTAATAGCCAGATCAGCCAGTATTTTGCGGTCGAGCTGGATATCACTTTTCTTCAAAGCATGTATAAACAAGCTGTATTTGAGGTCCATTCGTGAAACCGCCTGATTGATGCGCGATACCCAAAGTTGCCGCATATCCCGCTTTTTGAGCTTGCGGCCGGCAAAGGCATATTCTCCGGCATGAAGCATAGACTCGCGGGCGACCTTGATCAATCGGTTACGCGTCATCCGATAGCCTTTGGTTAGATGCAAAACTTTTTTATGTTTCGCATGTGATGTTAAACCTCGTTTGACTCTAGACATAGTATTTCTTTGTGCGATGCAAATATACTAATGCATACTACGAACATTATACTTTCTGAGTTGTCTTTTTGATTTGTGCGAACGCAAATGGCGGGCATTTTGTTTGCCGCGCATGAGTTTGCCGGTAGACGTGACTTTGAAGCGTTTGGCGACGATTTTCTTAGTTTTCATTTTCGTTTTCATAAGTTTTGTCCTTTTTACGGTTTGGGCGACTTCTTGTCCCCCACCACTTGGGCGATCAATACTTTGCCTTCAAAATGAGCGGGTCTCACGACTTTGATATCTGATAGCGCACTTAAAAAGCGATTTAGGACATCATGACCAAATTCTTTACGCGTGATTTCTCTACCCCGGAAAGGAATTGAGATCTTCAATTGATTTCCGTCTGTCAAAAACTCCTTGGCCCGTGCCAGCCTCGTGTCCAGGTCATGTTGTCCGATAAAAGGTCGTAATCTGATTTCTTTGACGCCGACGTTTTTCTGTTTCTTCTTCTCTTCCCGAGTTTTCTTGGCCTCAAGATATTTAAATTTCTTAAAATCAATAAGCTTAGCTACCGGCGGTTGGGCATTTGAGGCGATCTCAACAACATCCTTACTTGCCTCCCGTCCCAGGCGCAAGGCCTCTTCTTTGGTGACGACACCAATTTGTTTGCCGGTTTCATCCAATAGCCGCACTTGACGCGCCTGGATGAAATAGTTTAGCCGATAGAATTTACCTCTTGGTTTCAATGTCTGTTTTAAGTTTCTCTAAAAAAGCACCCAACGTCAAGAGGCCAAAATTTTCGCCTTCCCGACCTCTCACCGCCACAGATGGCGGCGCGAGCGCTGCTTCTTTGTCCCCAATTATAGCCATAAACGGGATTTTTTGCAACGACCCATCGCGGACTTTGGCTTGCATCCGTTCCTGACGGTCGTCAAGTTCGACCCGGATGCCGGCCTTTTGGAGTTCAACTAGCACCTTTTGAGCCGCCTCGTTATGCCGCTGGGCAATCGGAATCACCTTTACTTGCACCGGAGCCAGCCACACCGGGAATTTACCAGCGTATTTTTCAATCAAAAAGGCAATGATTCGCTCAATCGCCCCAATTGACGAACGGTGGATAACGATAGCTTGTTCTTCCTGGCCACTTTCATTTGTATAAGTGAGATTGAACCTTTTGGGCATCACAAAATCATATTGGACGGTAAAAGCCGTGTCTTCTTTGCCGTTGACGTTCCACATTTGAATATCTATTTTGGGTCCATAAAATGCCGCTTCATCCTGTTTTATATCTACCCTGACAACATGAATTTTCTTTCGTTCAATAAGCACTTCATGTAAAATTTTCTCAGCGTAATCCCAGGACGCGTCATCCTTAAAATATTTTTTTGAGTCTTCGCGATTTCCCAGAGATAAACGGTAATAATAATCGCCTTTATGGTCATCGTCTATATATGGTTTCAAACCGAGAGTGGTAGCAAACCGCTCGATCAGATCCAAGACACGGTTGATTTCCGCTTTGGCCTGATCTTGGCGGGCTATGATGTGAGCATCGGCCAGACAAAACGAGCGGACCCTTTGTAAACCCATGAGCTCTCCGGATTTTTCATAGCGGTAAAGTTTGGCTAGTTCTGCAAAACGCACTGGTAGCTCCTTATAACTATGTGGCCGACTCAAATAAAGTTCAAAATGATGTGGGCATGTCATGGGTCTTAGCATATACTCTTCATCGTCAATCACAATCGGCGCATACATGGAATCTTTATAATAAGGATAATGACCAGACTTTTTGTACAAATTCAAACTGGCGATATCTGGGGTATAAACGTGTAAATAGCCGTCTTTGATTTCTTCATCCACCACCCAGCGCTCAAGCGCGCGTCTTATAGCTGATCCTTTGGGTGTCCACAAAGGTAAACCTTTGCCGACTGTATCGGAAAAGGTGAATAAATCGAGTTCCTTGCCAAGTTTTTTGTGATCGCGGTCTTTTAAATTTTCATCAGGTTGGTTCATAGTGTTCCCTTCTATCTTTCTTTTCCCCTCTTCGTAAGAGGGGCAAAGGGGAGTTAGAGTTTTTCTGATTTATGCTAACTCCTCCTCACCTTCGCTCTTTACGAAGAGGAGGATCTTTCTTGCAACAAAAAACCACCCTCTTGTTGGATCCCGATATTCTCGGAAGGTTCCATCCAACTTTGGTGGTCTTAATTATATCTTTCTAACGGTCAGACGCCGCTTCTCTTTGAGGTTGGTGAGGTCTCATGCCGACGAAAAGTAATTTTATTATAAACCTTCCCCGACAATTGTCAATCAGCGGTTGAGAGTGAATTCAGTTTTTACCAATACAGCTTCATAAGTGTCATCCCCGCGAAGGCGGGGATCTTCATAAATAGATTCCCGTTTTCACGGGAATGACAATTTTACTGGGAAGAACTGAATTCACTCGCGGTTGAAATAAGCTAGGGCAGTGCTGACGATATACAGAAGCGCTGCCACCCCGACACCGATAGTCGTGGCCCAAGCAAACAAGTTGTAAATTTTGCCGTTGGTATGCTTGCCCATGAGTTCATGTTTATTGATAAGTTTCATCATGAAAATCAGTTCGAAGGGCAAGAGAATGCCATTTAGTACTTGTAAGTTGAGTAACAACTTGATTAGTGATATCGAAGGCGTGAGGGTGATGGTGGCTGACATTACGATCAAAATCGTAAACAGGGCATAAAAAATCGGCGCCTCCTCCAATGATCGGTTGACACCAGACTCCCAACCAAAAGCATTGCAGACGGAAAAAGCCGTGGTCAAGGAAATGACGCTCGAGGCCAGAAGTGAAGCTCCCAATAACCCCAAGCCAAAGAGTACCTCGGCAAATTTACCGGCAAGTGGTGATAGGGCCAAAGCCGCATCTGCTGCTGATTCAATGGAAATTCCGCGCGGAAACAAAGTGAAGGCTGTAGCGATGATGATAAATAGGGCTACAACATTGGAAAAAAACACGCCCACAAAAGTGTCGATTTTTTCCGTGCGATAGTCTTTCATGGTGATCCCGCGTTCTACTACTGCGCTTTGGGCATACATCTGCATATAGGGAGCAATCGTGGTGCCGACAAAGGCTACGAGTAACGCTAGATACGTTGGTTGCGTCGAAAAACTGGGCACGAAGATACTACGAGTAACGGCCGACCAATCAGGTTTGGCAAAAAAAGCTGCAATGATATAAGACAAGAGAATCCCACTCATGGCGATAAAAACTTTTTCAACCTTGTTATAAGTACCCTTGACGATCAACCACCAAATGACGCTAGTGATGATGGGGATACTTATATATTTGGAGATACCGAAAAGCTCAAAGGCTGCGGCCATGCCGGCAAAGTTGGAGACCACCACGGCCGCATTGGCCACAAAGAGCAAAACCATCATAAATACGGTCGTACGCAAATCAAAATTTTCGCGGATCAGGTCCGAAAAACCCTTGCCGGTCGCAGCTCCCAAGCGGGCGCTCATTTCCTGGACGATGTATAAAGCGATCGTGATCGGGATAATCAGCCACAAAAATTTCAGGCCAAAGCTGGCTCCGGCGACAGCATAAGTGGCTATGCCGCCGGCGTCATTTCCGGCAGCGGTGGCTACCAAACCCGGACCCAACAAGGTAAAAAAGGACAAGGGAATAAATTTACGCATCCTAAGAGATAGTGAATTTGCTCCCGGTAGCTTATTTTCTGACATATTTTTATTCTAAAATGGGCAAAACGTGGCGTATCCGGACTTTCCAACGTTTTGGTAAATAATAAGATACCGCGTCCCGAAAAGTGACGACGCCGATGAGCCGATTACCATTGTTACGGCTTATGACAGGTAGAGCTGAGAGATTGTAACGATGCATTTTTTTGAGTGAGTCTTTGATATGATCCTGAGGATGGCTGACGATCAGATTTTTGACCATCGCTGTTTCCACCCGACTTCTTCTGTCTTGGGCGAAAAGTTCGTAAACACTTAGTACTCCCACCAGTTTGTTAGCGAACTCACTTTCCAACACATACATATAGAGCATAAAATCCGGTAATTGTTCTATTTTGGATAAGTGCGTAAATACTTGATCCAGAGTCATACCAGAGGGGATAGCCACATAATCTGTAGTCATGTACGCACCGGTAGAGAATTCCGGATAATTAAGAAGAGATTTGATTTGTTCGATCTTGGCTAGACTCATGAGTGGTAGTATTTTCTTAAAATAATCACTTCCCAAGGTCACAAATAAGTCAGCAGCCTTGTGTGCTGGCATTTGATTGATGACGTTGGCCACATCATCGAGTTTCATCGCCTCAATCAGATTTTGTTGGAGTTTGGGTGAGAGCTCTTCGATGATGTCGGCAGCGATCGGATCCTGGAGAGAAGCCAAGACCCGGCTCCCCTGCTTATATCCCGGACCTTCAAAAATGATGCGCGCGATATCCACCGGATGCAGAGCCTCAAGTTTTTTATAATGGATTTTAAATTTCATTGGTGAAGGTCCGCCCAAAAATTGGACGTCTTTCCAGTCGATGATGTTATGTTTAAGTAAATTGGCTGGAGTGGGTATTTTCAGACGTTTGAGTATCCCGACCACACTCACATCCACGCCTTTTAGCACCAATACATGATGGGCTTCCTCAAGCAGTAGGTCGTTGGCCCGCGTCAGCCTGCGGTCATCGATATCGACGATTTGTTTATCGTAAACGTCCTTTGCGAGTAAGACTTCGTCATTTCTTTGGATAAATGGGGTGAGATCGACCAAGTCGGTAGTGAGTTTGACTAATTTTGGGGAAATAACTGATAAATCAGAGTACGGAATAAAAACGGCTTCTTTGTTGATTCCCCGTTTAATGACCAATCCCCGGACGCGCGGAAGCGTAGCGCTGATGTCGGTGATAACAAAATCCAGGACGGTGCCGATTTTTTCTTTACTTTGATTGATAACTGCATCGCCCAAGAGGTCGGAAAGATAAAATTCCATAATCCCGGCTTTAGGGCCATATATATCTGTCTATTTTGATTGTAGGCTGGTGAAAACAGCTTTGTCAACTGCCGACAACTTCCTTAAACTCCAGTTTTTTGCTAAAATGCGAATATAGGCATGAGCATAAGTTTTGGTCCAAGGTGATTCGGGCGTCTAGTAAGACCAGAACAAATGTCTGATTTTAAAATTAAAATGGGCTCGTAGCTCAGCTGGCTAGAGCGTCACATTGACATTGTGAAGGTCTGAGGTTCAAGTCCTCACGGGCCCACTTATGCCAAGGTAGCCAAGTCGGTCACGGCGCGTGTCTGAAAAACACGTTATACAGGTTCGATTCCTGTCCTTGGCACATAAGAAATTGATAGTTAATAATTGATAATTTATAATTCCAGTTCTTTAACAAGAAATTCTTAATTATCAACTATCGATTAATAATTATCATGCGGCGGTAGTTCACCGGTAGAACGTCTCCTTGCCAAGGAGAAGGTAGCGGGTCCAATTCCCGTCCGCCGCTCCAATTTGGACAAGTTGGTTACTTTACTATTTAAAACAGCTTCCACAACATGAAAAGAAGTCCGCGACGCAAAAAACAGGCGTTACTTCTGCCGTTTATTCTAGTCACATTAATTATTATTTTTGCTTTTGGATTTTTGCAGTCACAAATCAAGATTACCCAAGACCATGCGACCAGCAATTTGCAGAAGAATTATGATCAGTTTGTAAACCTTTTGGAAATAGAAAAACGGCGTCTCACACCGTTAAAACTGCCAATCCTGCTATATCATTATATCGAGATCGTTACGAACTTACGAGATACTATTAGGCAATCCCTAAATATCAATCCCCAGATTTTTGAATCACAAATTAATACCTTGTTGACACATGGTTACCAGCCGATAGTCATGAGTGATTTAATCGACTATTTTGACGGCAAAAAGGCGCTTCCTTCCAAACCGATCATTTTTACATTTGATGATGGTTATCGGGATTTTTATACTGACGTCTTACCAATACTTAAGAAATACCACATCAAGGTGATGCTTTATGTGTCGACAGGATTGGTTGACTCGACGCGTAACTATCTGACTCAGCCACAGCTTAAAGAAGTGATAGCTTCAGGATTGGTAGAGATTGGAGCTCATTCTGTCACTCACTCCAACTTACGGTATTTAAATCTGGCAGTGGCCAAAACCGAGATCCTGGAAAGTAAACAAGAGCTGGAAAAATTGACCGGACAAAAAGTGAAACACTTTGCTTTTCCTTATGGAGACTATTCTTCCGATTTGATTTTGGAGCTGGGAAAAGCGGGTTTTGATACGGCTGTCACAGTGGATCCGGGGACCACCCAGACCTATGCTGAACGCTTTAGCCTCAAACGTATCCGCCCGGGTCGCACCACCGATACCGTACTTCTGAAGCTGATTGAATAGCTGACGATGGATAATTTCAACTATTTTGGGTAAAATTAGAGCGGAAAACAGGAAATCTTTCATTGCCGGGTCGTCTAATGGTAGGACAGCAGACTTTGGATCTCCGCGGAAAGCGCGTCAAATCCGCCTTTTTTGAAACTTGCGGACAGCCGCCGATCAGTTAAAAAGAAATTCGAGCCGACAGTTTTTGCCATGATAGATAAATCATGGCAACTATTTTTTGCGCGCGCGATTTTGTGCGCTGACAACGCACTATTAACGAATTCTTGGAAAGGTTCGAGCCACTCAACACCGTTTTGAGAAATTTCCTTAATTTTGGAATTTAGCAGTGATTTTTCTTCAACCATTTCGTTCTTTTTCTTTTGGTAATCCTCGGGGCTGATAATTTTATCTAAATATCCCTCCAGCAATCGGTCTAGTTTTTCTTCCGCTTCTTTTAGTTGGAGTTGATAAGTCGAAATAATTCCCGATGATTTTTCTTTTTCTTGGTTTGAGTCTTTATCCGCCCACTCAAGAAACTTTTTTGCGGCGTGCGGCGGCAATGATGCTCGCAATACAATATCTTTTAATTGTTTCTCGATTTCTTCCTTGTCAAGATATTTTTGCGAGCAAGCACCCATTTTTTTAGAGCAACGATAATACACATATTCAACCGTTCTATTTGTCCGCTTATAATACTTGGTATGTTTTTCGGCTGTAATTGCGCCACCGCATTCGCCGCACTTGGCTAAACCAAGAAAATTGAATAAATGCTTGTTGTCTTTCACTTTTCGGCTTTTTAGTTTTACCACTGCTTGGCACTTATCAAAAAGTTTCTTAGAAATTAAGGGTTCTTGTTTCCCCTCATAGAGTTCGCCACAAAATTTCATGACTCCGTAGTAAAATGGATCAGTCAAAATTCTTTTGATTTTATCAAGGTGAATTATATGACCACTTTTGTTGTAAATTTTATTTTGGTTGAAAAATTTGCGGATATCAGCATATCCGTAGCCGCCGGTGGCAAAAAGCTGAAAAGCTTTTTGCACAAACTTGGATCTTTCTTTATCAACCTCTATTTTCTTATTAATGTTTAAATAACCAAAAGCTGCTTGATTGGGCCATTCTCCGCGGCGAAGTTTTTGGCGATTACCCCGTTTTACATTTTCGGAAAGATTATCAACATAATACTTAGACTGATTAAAAGCCATACCTAACATAAACTTGCCTTGTGGTGTATTCTCAAACCAAAAACTAGGAAATTTTAAATCAAGGATTTTTCCGGTATCCAGTAAATAGATAATCTTTCCGCCGTCAACAGAATTTCTGGCAAGTCTGTCTGGATGCCACGAGATGATACCGGCGGCTTCGCCGTTTTCTATCTTTTCCAAAACTTCCGAAAATTTTTGTCTTCCCGGTTCTTTGGCAGTTTTACTCTCAGTAATGAAGGAAACTATTTTTAAATTCTCCTTTGTGGCGAATTCCTCAAGTTCTGCAACTTGTGCCTCAATAGACAAAATTTGTCTGTCTGGTTCGTCTGTAGATTTCCTGCAATAAGCGATGTATTTAATCATGTCATTTTATATCTTATTTCCTAAAAGTTTTTTTAGCGAACGATAGTGAGCAGGGCTTCTTTCAAGAAGCCCAATTTTTGCGTTTTTTCTTCCTTCTTTTTACGGCGGCTGTCCGCAAGTTTCAAAAAAGGCGGATTTGACGCGCTTTCCGCGGAGGTGGGCGCGGAAAGCGCTACCTCCCAACCTCTTTCTTCTCTTTACTGGCTGGCGGTTTACGAAAAATGTCGAACCTCATTTGATTAGCCCCTCCTTCGCTA
>Ga0075690_106_pt1 | contig 51727 bp, 51 predicted proteins | sample RifGroA2_FD_67691 | JGI IMG/M metagenome (GOLD analysis project Ga0075690, IMG submission 67691) | Microgenomates (Gottesmanbacteria) bacterium GW2011_GWA2_42_16 | reverse complement strand
TGTTCGTCTGTTAAGATGCTGGGCATTAATACTATGAGACCATACTTAACAGACTAAAGTCAAATTACGAAGTTGCAAACTGGAGTAAGAGGGGTATACACCAATTTGAGTTGCAGTTCATCTTTGATGATCCATTCCTGACCGAAGACATTAGTTACACTGGAGGCGGGATTTAAATACCGAACTTCGAGTATATTTGCTTCTGGAATGATAATTGGATCAGTATTATATTGCAGTGATTCGATACGAAATTGGGCTATTTGGTCTTCCAAAGTATAAATGCCTGTGAATACCAGTTGGTTGGCAAAAGTATCTGTGAAAGTGTGTCTTTCCCTATTTTTAGGAAGTGCTTCTACTGTTTCTGTGACTGGATTTTCATCAATGGCTGTAAATACCGGAGTTAGTGTCTGGGAATCAAAAGAAATATCCACTTCCGGTGGTGTGGTATCAGAGATTATGGTAAAGGAAACTGATTTACTAGTCTCGGTATTTTCTTCAATATCAACTGAGTAGTACTGGATCGTATATTCTCCCGGGTCTGCCAGTTGAAATGGAGTCAAGTATTGCTGCCAACCAGAATCGTTGAGATTGTAAAGTGTATAGCTGACGCTGCCCTCAATATCACTACTTGGAAGGCTAATTTCAACAGGCGGGGCAAATTGCCCGGGATTTATATTTGTGCCGTTAAATAGTATTTGCGTCTGGGGAGCAGTGGTATCTTTGAGTTCACCAACCAAGGCAAATTGGGTCAAATGGTCGAGTTCAGCTGAGGCGGTTTTGGTGGTAAAATCAACTGTAGTGATCTCAGGTTGCCAGTTGGTTCCGTCGCTACTTGAATAAATGGTCAAAGTTTCCGGCTTGAACCTGGCTATTTCTTCATCAGTAAAATCAAAAGTTAAGGTGAAATCTTGGTTGAACTGGTTGATAAAAGTTCCGAACAGGTTCTGCACTGTGACTATAAAACCAGTACCGACTGATTGAAGCACGTCAGAAATTACCACAATCGGCGCGGAAGTAATCAAGAGTTTGGTTTTTTCAGCTACAGAGCCCTCTGGAAAATTAAGTTTGAGTTTTTGAAAAGTGTAAAAGCCGCCGTTGGTAGGCAAATCTTGGGAGAGATTGGGTATGGCATCAGTCCACAGATAATGGCTGTCATTTCCCAACTTGCTTTCACCTGCGTATGTAAAAGAATATGTGCTCCACGGATCTACGGCAAGACTTTGCCAGCCAAAAGGATCAGTCAACCCATCCGGAATATTGTCGTTGAAATCTCCGTCACGATCTTTGTCTTCAACCAACATGAAGTGCAGATGTGCGCCAGCCTCGCCTCCCGGAACCACATTGCCGGAAAAACCCACTTTTCCGATCATTTGCCCCTGAGTGACATCGACACATTGGATAGTAGAAGTAGTGATCAAATCTGTCGGCTGTAGGTGATAGTAACGGGTTTGGTAGTAATTTCCGTGATTGATCAAAATTGCATTGCCGCAGGCAGTACAATCGCTTTTATAAATCGCGCACCCAGCAGCTGCTGCTAGAACTGGAGTATCTAAAGGAGCTCCGGCTAACCTACCCCAATCATAACCATCGTGAGAAGAATAAGGATATTTAGGATTCCTAAACTCTCCTCTATAGTTTGTGACTGTTTCTTGTGATTCAACAGGTTCAAGTAATCCTGAGCTAAGCAGCGGATATTCATGGTCAAAATACGAATTGATTTTTAATGCTGCATCAGAAAAACTTAGTCCTTGACCTAAATAGTCCCAGGGTAATTTTAGAAATGGCGTTGGTGGCGGAGGCGGCGGAGTCCAATTTACAATTATGCGCATGTTCCAGTAACCGGTTCCGGAAAACGGCAGCTTATGGTTGATTCCCAGATAAAGCCTTCCTGATTGCAGTAGATACGTGGCAATTCTGCTGCCTACCAAAAAGGGAGGGTTGGCTCCAATTCTAGCAACCAACGACCAACAATTGACTCCCGGCAGAGTATAGTTGATATCAGCAGTGCATCCTCCGTCACCGGCCAGTCCTACCCAGGATTGAGTCATGCCCGGAATATAGAGCGCGGCTGACCCCCATTGCTTGATATCCAAATATGAGCCGATAAAGAGATCAATACCTGTATCTATATATGGAGCTGACGGAGACAAAGACATGTCTTTAACCGTGGTTTCCACAGCCAGTATTTGCGGAGGAAAAAATAAAAAGAAGAAAAACAGAAAAAACAAAACCTGATAACTTACTTGTTTCACAACCACCTATCTTTGTCAGACTTGATCCGACAATCCAAAAAAAATGGATTCCCGATCAAATCGGGAATGACGATTTATTTATTTTTCCGGTATTTGAAATGATTGGGCGATTTGGTCAAGATCAGGATAAAGCTGAGAAGAATCTGTATATATAAAATAGACGGCATAATTACTATAAATAAAATAGTTTTTTTCATTACTTAAAAATCCATTAATACTCTCTAAACCGTTAATAGTTAACTTTTCCTGATTTTGGAGTTTTTTTATAATATTGTTTCTTGGATCGGATAGATGATCAGTCAAGGTTTTATAGTTAGTTCCAACAAAACCAATCTTTATTGATCCGTTTTTTGAATTTATAGATACAAGGCTTGCCTTCTCCTCCGCCTGAAACCCACTTGGTATTTCGATGGTAAACCCGCCCATGACAGAACTGGCGCGGAATGTGGTTGGAGCTAGTTGGTTAAGTGGCGAGGCAGTGGGTAAAACAGAAGAGGTTGGCGGTCGCAGTACTACATAAACTGCTCCCCCCAGGAGTGTTGCCGCTACCAAATATATATACCAAGGAATTTGATTGGAGCTGGTATTTTTCTTCACTTTGGCAGGCATAATATTATCTTTAACTTACGTCGAAACCCGCTGTTTTGCAAGAGGGAAAATTGTAAGTATTCACTGTTTGCCAGTACACTGTCATCCCCGGCTTGACCGGGGATCCGGATTCCCGCTTTCGCGGGAATGACATCGGGAAGAGTAAATAGTTACAACCAATTCCCTACCGTATACCGATTTCTGTCTTTAACGGCTCCTGACGCAGGATAGCATCATAATAATATTGGGTCGACGGACCCTGGTCATACAAATAGGCATTACTTATGGCTGATTTGGCATCTGCATACTGATTTAGTGTATATTGTTCAATGGCTAAAATAGTCCAGAGTTTGGCGCTTTGGGGAAATTTTTTCACCCCTTGTTTTATAAATAAAATATTGTTTTGGTGATCTTCGAGGACCAAGCCGATCACTGCCAGGTTTTCATAAACTGTATACATTTCGCCCAAGTGTAAAGATTTCCGAAACGCCTCCTGTGCTTCTCGATACTTGCCTTCCCGAAAAAGCAGCAAACCCAAATTATTATAATTTTGAAAATTGGGATAGATTTGGATCGATTTTTCCATATGTGTTCTGGCCGCGTCCAAACGGCCCCTTTGCAAATACTCAAGTCCGATGACATCTTCCAAATCATAAGCCTCGGGTGAAATCACAAGGTCGTGAGTTGCCAAAGTAAAATAGTCGCGATAATCAAAACTTCTGCTAAAAGTTCTCGCCGAAAGTAATATCAGTAAGACCACAAATACAGCTTGATCTCGGGTTTTTGGGAAATTCACTTTAACTCTGGTCATCACGGCCCCGATCATTCCCAATATCCCTACCATCGGAAAATAAAACCAGCGGTCAGCCACAGTCACATCCAAAGGCAAAATCTGCAAATGCAAAAGTAGGCCTAATTCGAGCCATAGACCAAAAAAGATATAAGCTTTAAGATGGGCAGCCAGCGACTTTTTTTGGTGTAAAAATATAGCACCAGCTACGCAAGTCCCCAGAAAAACCAAGTCTATAAATAAAGGTAGGAAAACATGGGCAAAATCCACGGTTTTATGTGCCCAACGGTATGATGACGCCAAGGAAAAAGGCAGTAAAAAAGTCTTGATATAGAAAAACAAAATCAGCGGCATATTTAAAATGCGCGCGACAAGATCCAAGTGGCCAATCGGCGAATTTGCCGGATTTACAAATATCCCCACGGTTTTAAACCTTACCCAGATATATCCTAAAAGGATTAACCCTGATAGGCCCAGGGATAAAATAAACTGCCTTTTGCGATAAAGAAAAACATAAATGCTTGTCACCACCAAAAATATCACTCCGGTTTCCTTGGTCAGTAGCGACAAAATAAGAAACGGAATTGCTCCTAATAAAGATCGCGATCCAGATTTTGCCATGGTTAATAAAAGTGCCGACATACCAAATAAAAAGAATAAAACATCTTGTGTAGCTGAAATATAAAAGACCGCTTCACTGTTTAGCGGATGAACTAAAAAAATCAGAGACAAGGCTAGGGCTAGCGGCTTTTTAAAAAAATGCGTAAATAACAAAAACACTATAAAACTATTTGTGATATGAAGTAATATTTGGAACGAATGAAAAGCGACAAAGTTTGGGCCAAAATATGTGTAAATGAGAGAAAGAAAAGTATTGGTAATGGGTTTATAGTAGATTCCGACCAGCTTGTCTGTCACTCCGCCATAAAATGATCCGCCGGCAAAGAAAGTCCGAATATTGGCGACAGAATGCAGAACCGGATTATTTACGATGAGTCCGTTATCATCACCTAAAAACTTGTTGAAAATCCCGTTTCCATAGACAATAGCGCCAAGTAACAAAAACAGAAATAATGCTTTCCTGCTAGTAATTTCTTTTAACACTTTTATAAAAATTATAACAGATCTGACGAGCTCTTAGACAAACCCACGCCTTCCGCGTAAAATACCCTCATGCACAAAAATACCAAGCTTACTACTATATATATTGTCCGGCATGGAGAAACCGAGTGGAACATTAAGGGTTTGCTCCAAGGACACGGCGACTCGCCGCTTACTCAAGCTGGAGAACAACAGGCCAAAGATATTGCTTTGAAACTCAAGCGTATTCACTTTGATGAAGTTTTTTCTTCTGATTTACTTCGTGCCAAACGGACAGCTGAAACAATCGCTTTAGACCTAAAGATTGCAGTGAAAACTACCCAGGCGCTGCGGGAAAGATTTTATGGTAAATATGAAGGGAAACCCCATGCTGTGATCAATCAGGATCTTAAAAAATACTTAGAGCAATACAAGGAAGTGAGCGGAGAATTATTGGCAAATCTGAAACTTTCTCCAGAAGTTGAATCGCAAAATGAAGCTACTTCTCGCTTTATCACTTTTTTGAGAGAAATTGCTGTTGGTTACGTTGGAAAAACCATCTTAATCGTTTCGCATGGAGGCATCATGCGTTATCTTCTCATACATTTGGGCTTTGGCACATACAAAACTCTTCCCTCTGGCTCTATTGCCAATACCGCTTATATCAAGCTCACTTCAGACGGCGTGCTCTAAAGTTCGTAACCCCTCCTCACCTCCCCTTATTCTAAGGGGAGGAATAATAAAACATATGAAAATCTTAGGTATCGAATCATCATGTGATGAAACTGCGGCAGCTGTCGTTGAAGACCTGTCTGCCGGCAGGCAGGTGGAATTAAAAATTTTAACTAACGTCATCGCTTCATCAACTCTCATGCACCGCAAATATGGCGGCATTGTGCCGGAAGTAGCTGCACGTAAACAAGTTGCGTCAATAATTCCCGTGCTCACCGAAGCTCTTACTCCTTTTATAAGTAATCAACAATTTTCGTCAAAAGGACGATCCGCCTTTGGCGGAAACAATGCAACAATAAAGCAATCGTTTATTCCTGATATCGATGCAATTGCTGTCACAGTCGGCCCGGGTTTAATCGGTTCACTTCTTATAGGTGTGGAAACTGCCAAAACTTTGGCTTTTGCCTGGAACAAACCCATCATTCCCGTTAATCATGTGATTGCCCATATGTATGCGAATTTTATTTTCCCCGTCATCCCGAGTGAAGTCGAGGAATCTCTCTCAACAAACTTTGATGCAAAAGATTCCTCGACTTCACTTCGTTCCGCTCGGAATGACAACACAAAGTTCCCCGCCATCTCTTTAGTTGTAAGCGGAGGCCACACAGAACTCTTTCTCATGACTGATGAAAAAACTCTTAAATGGCTTGGCGGAACTTTGGATGATGCAGCCGGAGAAGCCTTTGATAAAACTGCGCGTCTTTTGGGTTTTGAAAACAAAGGCGGCCCGGCGATCCAACAAGCAGCGCAAGAGTTTATAGATCATAACTCCCCCAGTTCCCCCGTTACACTTCCTCGTCCCCTCATGGATGACTCACTCAACTTCTCGTTTTCAGGTCTCAAAACCGCAATCTTACGTGAAGTAAATAATTATTTTAGCCGTCATTCTGGTAAGCCCGAAGGTACGCACCTGCCTGCCGGCAGGCAGGTCCAGAATCCGAAACAAAACAGATCCTGGACAAGCCAGGATGACAATTTTATAAATATGCTCGCTTTTGAAACCCAAGAAGCCATTACCGACGTCTTAGTTGCCAAAACCCTAAAAGCTGCTCAAAAACACAACGCCAAATCTATTCTTATCTCCGGCGGCGTCGCCGCTAACACCCGTTTACGCCAAAAATTTCAACTATCAATTATCAATTCCCAATTATCTATTAGTTTGTTCATTCCTCCGGTATCACTTTGCACTGATAATGCTGTTTACATCGCCGCTTTTGCTTATTTTCACAATCAGACGGTTGACTGGAGAAAAATTTCGGCACAACCAGACCTTACGGTTGAGGTTTAACTCCTATGTTTAAATCGAGGAAAAAACCCTTATCTGTAGGATTTTCGACTCGATAAGATCCAGGCACTAAATCTCCATATTGGACTTCATAATCGACTGTTCTGGGCTCACCTTCACCTTTAGTAGTTCTAGTTTTCTTCTCCCGAAGATACGGAATATACCTCACTCCTTCCATAAAAAAATCCACTTTGTCGCCTTCAATTGCGATTGTCGCACCTTCATCACCCGCTTCTTCTAAATTACAGCCGATCGCAAACGTTAAAGGTTTTCCGCTCCGACCCACACCAAGATGGTATACCCGAGTGGCTCCATCAGCAATCATTTCCTGACCAAGCTTTCCATCTACGGTATTACCTGAAACCAAAATCGTAACTTGCATAGAAAATTGGGGGAATTATAACATACCGAGGCTCTGAAAACTTATTCGACCACTTCTTCTTCATCTACACTTACATCTGTGGCTCCACTGTCTCCGGTGGCAGAACTATTATCTGCGGTAGGATCAAAAGCAAAACTACTCGTGATCTGATCATAAACTTTGCTCCAATAAGCGTTGTCCGTCAGTTCTCCTTCAACTGTAAACAATAACCCGTCATAAATTGCCCCCAACACCAGTTGGTTTTGGCCCACCAGTATTTTTTTTGCCGTTTGGCCACCAAGTTCTGTGTCCAAAACATTGCTACTAGCCAACTGTTTATCCGCACTCACCCATTCATCCACATTCGCTACCGCGACTTGGGATTTGGTGAGTGGTAAGTCCTTAGCCCAAATGATGATTTTACCCGGATGTGCCGCATCAGTCAGCTCAACATGTGCATAGTTTTCCTGATCTTCATCGTGTTTATCCACTTTTAAGGTATCGGGATAATTAAATGTAAATCCAGCCGGATCTGACCAGGTGATCATATTTTCTATGGGTTTTATGCCCAAATCCGAAGATTTTGAGGAAGAAGAAGTTGGAGTTTTGGATTTACCCAACCAAATGAAAACACCCGCTGCCACAGCTAATACCACCAACAAACTGCCGCCGATAAGCAACTTTTTATTCACCAAAATAGTATACCCTATCTTTAAAATAACTGCTATAATAATTTCATGCGGAAAACTATCAAAATCATTGTCATTTTTTGGGCGATACTGGCAGCCTTACGGCTATCTTCTCCACTAGCTGAAGCGGCAAAAAAACGCGTCCGAGTGACTCCAATCAAAGGTGTAGCTTATTCCAGTGCTAAACTCTCGCGCCCAACCAATAGCATTGTTTTGTCACTTTTAAATTTGGGTAAAGTCAGCAAAATCAGCTATACCCTAAGTTATACTGCCAACGGCATAGATCAGGGTGTGGTCGGTTCACTCATTCCCACAGACCAAACTACCGACAGCCGTGACTTGTATTTTGGTACTTGTTCCAAAGGCGTCTGTACGCCGCATCACAATATCACCAATGCGACCTTAACTGTCTCCGTCACTCTCAAATCCGGCGGTGTTTACACCAAGCGGTATATTATAAGAATCTAAAATCTACAATCAAAACTAGGAATAATTAAAAAATCTTTTAAACTAACCTAAACCTTTTTCTCCTCTAACTTTAGGTGCTTCCCTATGATTCTCAATACTTAATGCATGACCACGTTCACTTCTCCCCCATACTTCTAAAGCGTACTCTCCCTCCAACTTTGGTTCAATGGTAATATCAGTTACTCCACTCCTTTTTAGTTCTTCAAGATCTGTAAAGTTTGCAACTACATATAACTTACCTTTCCTTAAAGCGCCTTGAGCTTGTCCGATATGAATAGTTACGCTGTTCCCCTCAACTGTAACCGGAACATATAGTCTATTATGATTAATTTCGTGTCTACCATCTGGCAGTAAAATTACCCCTCTCGCTGGATCAGACATATCTTCACTCATAAGCCTTTTAACCAAATAAAGCGTCATGAACAACACCTCCTTACTTATTAAGCCCATTATTTTAGGCATTAATCTTTACTAAAGTCAAATCAGCGCACAGTATCAACCTTGATTGATACTATTGTTTTGATTACAATATACCCATGGACAAGACGTATGCTCATCAAACTACGGAAAGCAGGATTTATGCGTTGTGGGAAAAATCCGGCGTCTTTGCGCCCAATGCTGATCCCCAGGCGCCTGCCTATTCCATCATCATGCCGCCTCCCAATGCCAATGGCGAGCTACATTTGGGTCATGCCACTTTTGTCGCCATTTCTGACGCCCTGATTCGCTATCACAGAATGCGCGGCGATGCCACCCTCTGGCTTCCCGGCGTTGATCATGCCGGCATTCTAGCTCAAGTCACTTTTGAAAAAAAACTCAAAAAAGAACAAAGCAAATCCCGCCATGATCTGGGTCGGACAGAATTTGTCAAACAATGTTATCAATTTTGCTTGGATAATAAAATCCTCATGGAAAACCAAATGCGCGCGCTCGGTGCGAGCTGTGACTGGAATCGCGAAAAATTCACTATGGATCCGGAAATCTCCAAACTGGTACTACAAACCTTTGTGAAAATGCACCAGGACGGTTTGATTTACCGGGGATACCGTATCGTCAATTGGTGTCCCCGTTGTCGTAGTACCTTATCTGATTTGGAACTGGAATGGACCGAACGCCAAGATCCGCTTTACTACATCAACTACGGTCCGTTTGTACTAGCTACCGTTAGACCTGAAACCAAATTTGGCGATACCGCAATCGCAGTTCACCCTGATGACGCCCGCTACCAAAAGTGGATCGGCAAAGAAATTGAGGTCGTAGGCCTCTTAGGTACATTTAAAATAAAAGTTATCGCCGATAGTGCAGTCGACAAGGAGTTTGGTACCGGAGTCATCAAAGTCACTCCCGGGCATGATCCGCTCGATTGGGAAATTGGCCAAAGACATAAGTTGGAAGTCAAAACTGTGATTGATTTTGACGGCAGATTAAATGACCTGACCGGTCCCTATAAGGGTCTCAAAGTCGCCCCAGCCCGTAAACAAATTGCGGCCGATATGCAAGCCAAAGGTTTATTAAAAAAAGTCGATGAAAACTATCGGCATACAGTAGCCACCTGCGAACGCTGTGGCACGGTCATTGAGCCGCTGGTTTCGCGCCAATGGTTCGTCAAGATAAAGCCCTTGGCCCAAGCTGCCATCAAAGCAGTCGAAGATGGAACAGTCAAAATCATTCCCGAAAAATATCAGGCCATGTACTTTAACTGGATGAAAAATATCCGCGACTGGCCGATATCCCGCCAAATTTGGTGGGGACACCAGCTCCCCGTGTGGTATGCTCGTTCGGAACAAAAAACTCCCAAACAGCAACAAGAGTTTGAACTCCTCAAACAGGGTGATACGCGGGCGCGGACGGATATTTTGGAATCCCCCATTGTTTCACTCGAAAAACCAACCGGCGCTGATGAGTACATCCAGGACCCGGATACATTTGACACCTGGTTCTCTTCCGGTCAATGGCCGGTCAACACTTTAAAAACTTCCAATATCAACGATTTCCAACGCTTTTATCCCACTTCGGTTATGAATACCGCATATGAAATTTTGTTTCTTTGGGTAGCCAGAATGATCATGTTTGGTTTGTACCTGACGGGTGAAGTCCCTTTTGAAACCGCGTTAATTAATGGCGTCTTACGCGATGAAAACGGGCAAAAAATGAGTAAATCCAAAGGTAACGGCATCAACCCAAATGAAGCTATCGCCAAATACGGCGCGGATGCGGTCCGCATGGCACTTTTAGCCGGAAGAGACAGTGGAAACGACTTGATGATTTCCAAACAACAGATGGAGGAGCGGATCCGCGGATATCGCAATTTTTCAAATAAACTTTGGAATATCGGCAGATTTATCCTGATAAACCTGGAAAAAACCAACGTCAAAATTCCGTTTTACGAGGATTCTACTAAAAACAGACAAATACTTGTTGAGGACGATAAACGCATTCTGACTGAACTGACGCTAATAACCAACCGTGTCACTGATGGGCTCGAAAACTATCGTTTTGGTGAAGCTACAAGTTCGCTTTATGAATTTACCTGGCACGCGTTTGCCGATTGGTATTTAGAGGCAGTTAAACCCAGACTAAGCAGTGAAAACGTCCAAGACCAAATTCAGGTTTTGGCTATCTTACGCCACGTCTATATCCAGATTTTGAAACTCCTGCATCCGTTTATGCCATTTGTGACTGAAGAAATTTGGCGGCAAATTCCTGGAGTTTTCGAACCACTACTTGCTACCGCCACCTGGCCAAAGGCCATTATTTAAGCCGGAGTTTCAACCGGAGGGTTTTCAGTTTGGACTTGGGGCAAATGTTTTCGGCAGACATCGATCACTTGATGCGGAGTCAACGATGATTTTAAAATTGCCTCTTCGGCTCCAGCCTTGATAGCATTATCGAGTTCTTCTTGAATATTGGTTAACATCACTACCGGAATTTTTAAAAGTTCTTCATCTTTTTTTAGTTCAGAAAGCATCATCATCCCATCCATCACCGGCATATATACATCAGCCAAAATCAGATCTGGTTTTTCTAGCCTGGCGATTTCCAGCCCCCGCAGGCCATTTTCCGCTTCCAAAGCGTCAAAACCAGATAGCACCATGGCATTTTTGATCACTTTGCGGTAAACGTCGTTGTCTTCAACTAGAAGCACCTTGGGTTTGTGGGTTATATCCATATATTTTATTTACTCTCTTGCCAACTCCAATATAGCATATTAGAATAAATTTTTCACAAGGTTTATTGAGAGCTTTGAAGGGTGGTGATAAAAATATGTGTTATAACTGTGGCTGTATGGATCCCAAAGACCAGATGGGCAGTGATGACAATATCACTGATGAAACTTTTACCAAGGCTGCCAAAGCTTCCAATCAAACTGTTGAGGAAGCGATGCAAAACACGCTGGATTTGCTAAAGCAAAAGCTGGGGAAATAATAAAGCTGTCAGCAATCAGCTTACGGCTTTCAGTTTTGAAAGTGGATTTTAGTAATTTTTTCAAATATCTGATGGCTGTTAGCTGAAAGCTGAAGGCTTTTTTAACAATTCTTCGCTTTGCGCCACCCAGCGTTGATCGCCTCTTCTTCAGTGCAAAACCAACGCTCACCGGCAGTTTCATCAATCACCGTCTTGTCATATGAACCGCAGCCGGGCAGATGATAAATTTTGCCACCACTTGAGATATTGCCTTTGATCTGGCAACTGTTTGAATTAGGGCTGCTTTCAACAACTTGTCCTGATCCAACTGGAGAAGCTTCGGCTGTGTCACTACTGGTTGTGGCAGCCGGTGTAGCCAAAACATTACACCCACCCCACAAACCTTTCCCCGCTGCCCGTGCCTGGTCTTGTGCTAGTTGGAATCGGTCTTGATATTTGACATCAGGCGGAAATGTACTGCTCAAAGCGAAACCTTCTGCCACCAGAGCTTCATTCACCATGATCCACTTCTGATCATCAGTTTTGACATAAATATACCGCAACAACCTTCCATATCTATCAGATTGAGAAATATCTGTCTCCATTTCTATGCTTTTATCCTGTGCCAAAGCTTTATTTTTATCCGCCGCTTCCTTGCCGAAGCATTGAACTGGCTTTCTGGGATCTACCGTTTCCAGGGTATCAATACCAATATAACGCACCTTTCTACCATCCGTCAACTCAATTGTGTCTCCATCAATGACGCGTTTGACAGTCGCCTTTTCGCGTTCACTACCAGCCACTACTCCGGTACTGGTAGCTTCTGGGGTGATTTCGGCAACTCGTTTAGTGGATTTGGGAGAAACAACGATTTGGGAAAGAAGTAAACCCAAGCTGATGCCGCTTAAAAAAATAGCTGCTACAACGAAAATTGCGCGCCTACTCACCTCTTCATTGTAACACGGGTTAACTTGGGGGTTTGCAACTATTGCACGGAATTTATATTCTAGAGCTCAAACCAACCTGTCATCCCCGACCTGATCGGGGATCTTTAAGATTCCCGCTTGCGCGGGAATGACAAAAGAGAGTTTTGAAATGAGGTCTAAGCTACCAAACAACTAAGCTTCCAAGCTTCTTTCTTGTTATTGGTTCACCCGGTCAACGTATTCAGCTAGTTCCGGATCAACACCGACCACATCTCCAACTTTGATAAATAAAGGAACTTGGATCATTACTCCGGTTTCGAGCTTGGCTTCTTTGGTGGCTCCGGATACGGTATTTCCCTTAACTGCATCCTCGGTTTCAATAACTTTGAGCCTCACCTTTTTGGGAAACCTGACTCCGATCACATCTTCACCGTACACTAACAACTGGTAAATTTCATTTTCTTTTAAAAAGTCGGCGTAGTGGCCCAAAACTTGAGCCAGGACTGTAAATTGCTCGTAAGACTCGTTGTCCATAAATACATACTTTTCAACTTCTTTGTATAAATATTGCATCTCGCGGGTATTGATGTCGAGTTGCTCGGCGCTTTCTCCAGATTTATAGGTAAACTCCTGGACGTGGCCGGTTTTTAAGGACTTGACTTTGGTGCGCACAAACGCACTTCCCTTGCCCGGGTTGACATGCTGAAACTCCACGATTTGATGTGGCTCACTTTTAAACTCAATAAACATGCCCTTTTGAAAATCCGCAGTGGTGATTTTGGACATAGAGCCTGATTATACAAGAAAATCAGGTTCCTGTGAAGCAAACAGGTGTGAATTCAGTATTTCCCAACAGAATTGTCATTCCGATACGCCACTCGGCGGAGAGGAATTTATCGCGCCTGCCGGCAGGCAGGAATGCGAACTGAGGCTTCACTGGAAGGAACTGAATTCACTCAAGCGTTACTGAAAGTACAGAAAACTAGTTCAGAAGATAAATTCTTCTACGTTTTTATCTCACCTTACTTTGGAAGGCTATCGATAACTTTTCTGGCATCAATAATTTGATTATCATACTTATTATCCTTATTTTCAGCTAAAAAAATGTCGATAGCCCGTTGTAAATGTTGTTTTGCTAAATCATTTTTTCCAACTTTCGCATATGCTTTTCCGAGACTCAGGTGGGCATAACCCGAATTTTCAGAAATACTTATTGACCTCTCAAATTCCTGAATCGCCTCATCATATCTCCCCAAGTCAAACAGAGTATCTCCAACAAAATTTATATAAACAGTAATATTAGGCTCTAAATCTGATGCTTTTTTAAAAGCATTAAGCGAATCTTCTTTGGTACCCACTGTGTTTGGCCAAGTATAAGCATTTCCCAACTCGACCCATATAACTGGGTTTTGAGGATCGAGTTGAGCCGCAGTTTTTAACTCGCCGATAAACTCGTCCGCAATTGGTCGTATCCTTTTTTCTCGTTCAGCAAGAGGTAAACTTGAGTTGTTACTTATCGTTTTTGCTTGATTTACCAAAGCATTGTAGCGATCGTAGTGAACTTTTGCTTCCGGCGCCATATTTTTTTTGTAGTCTGCTACCGCTAAACCAGGGAGTTCGCGTTTAATTTGGGGGTTGTTTTTAATAGCATTTATTGCGAAGATTCCTAAAAACATTGCTCCTATGAAAGCAGTAATTGTGAGCAAATAAATACCCCCGACAATAAATATTGCGAGTCCTGTCCTTGATTTTCCACCGGATTCGACGACGTAGGTCTTTGCAATTTTGTCATGCCAGCCTTGTTTTTTGGAATCAAAAATGACCCATAGATAACCAAGACCTAAGATAACACCAGACAGGACATAACCAATGTACCGAATGACAGAGGTGCCAACATCAAGCTCGCTCCCATCTTCTTTAATTACTCGTAACGCCAATAGCCGATTACCAAGTGTCTGCCCACTTTGTTTGGTCCAAAAAAGCACATAGTAACCAACTGCAGTACTAAGCCCAATCAACCCACTCAAAATGTTAAGCCATGACAAACTGCTCTTTGGGGCTCCGCTTGCACCAACAGCAAAACCCACCGAAAAGCTGAGAGGAAGGATGATAAGCAGCGTAATGAGGTTAATGAGGAGAAGATCTATGTTAAATGCTAAAAAGCGTCGGCCGAAACCAACATATTTACTTGAAGAAGCTTGAGGTACTGCATCAGTCATATCTCAATCATGGAATATACTGCTGAATCTTGTCAAGAGGTAGTTACGATAGTCCTTGCCACATCTCCTCGCTGGGAAAAAAAAGGGTATCTTGGATACGCGAGACATTAGTCATAAGCATCACCAGGCGGTCGACTCCCAAAGCAATCCCAGCGCACGAAGGCAATCCTAGTTTCAAAGCCTCGATAAATTCCCAATCTACCGGATAATCCTTTTTGCCTAATTTTTTCCGAAGTGTCAATTCTTTTTGAAATCGTTTTTGCTGCTCATCAACTTGGGTTAGTTCTGTACAACAATCAGCCAGCTCAATCCCACCAATGTAAACCTCAAACCGCTCCACAAACCGCGGATCACTTGCTTTGGGTTTGGCTGCCAAGGCTGCCAGTTGCACTGGGTAATCGAAAATGATAGTCGGCCGATTTTTGGAAAATTGAGGCACAACTTCATTTAAATAAATCTGGTGAAACAGTTCTTCCCAAGTCTCCCCTTCCCCCACTTGATAGCCTTTTTTACGAACTACCGTTTGTAACGATTTCAGATCCAGCAATTTTTCCAAATCTATCCGGGCATATTTTGCAAAAGCTTCCGTCATCGAAATCCGCTCCCAAGGTGGAGTTAAATCTATGACTTGATTTTGATAATTAAGTATTAATTTACTGTTCGAACGAATGTGAGAACTTTTTTTAGATGCTGAAACAAGTTCAGTATGACGATTGTGGTCACTTCTCGCTACGCTCGAAGAAAAAAGTTTATCGTAAATATAACAAACCAACTACTTTTGGTGAGACTAAAACAACTCCCGATTCCGGCAACCAACAGTTTTTTCAAAAACATTTCCGGTGAAGTAGTCAAAAAGGCGCGTTTGGGATGTCGGTGACGATCCAAAAGTGTGGTTTCAAAAACCTCCAAGTATGATTCTGCGGGTAGCGAAGGCGCCAGCAGCGGAACTTCTACTTCATGGGTTTGTTTTTTTGCAAAAAACTCGCGGATTGCAGCAAATATCTGTTCTCGGACAAAATAACGCTTAAACAACTTCGGTTGTTGTTTGAGTTTTTGCCAGGTATTCATGGGTTTATAAATACCGCTGGACTTTGGCCGCTTCTTTAAGCTTGGTAAACCACTCGGAGAACTTTTGACTCAATTTGTTGTTGTGAACTTCCTGCTCGGCCTGAACCCGTTTTTCCGCATCCGTACTGGCTGTCAGACTAGCACTATTGTTTTTCATAAAATCATCGACTTCGGTAGCGGATACAGAGACTTCATTGGCCAACATTTTGTCCACCAACATTTGCAAACGCACCTGATTCATAAAGTCAGTTGTCGATACGCCTTGCAACTTGAGCGAATCCTCAAGACTCATCGATCCAGGTAAGGTCTTTTTGATTTCCGCCACCCGGCCGTCTATTTCTGTACTCGAAATAGTCAGATTCTGTTTGGCTGCTTCCTGCAAAACCAACTTCTCACCTACTATTTGTTCAAGCAATTGGTTACCAAAACGGCTGACGAGACGCGAGGTCAGTTCTACGCGCCATATCGGTTGGCCGTTGACGGAAGCTACGATAAACCAGGATTTATATTTGCGAAAAAGCAGTCCGGCTACGACTGCTAGAAGTAAAATCACTAAAGCTATTTTGGGGAAACGGGAACTGCGTAGAGGTGGTGTAGCAGTTTCAGATATCCCGGGCAAATCATTTAAGATCTCGTTTTCTGCTAATTTATTTTGTCTTGATTTGCGAACTGTCGATTTGGTTTTACGTGGCATAGTCAATTTTGAAAAAATAAAGATTATTCAGTATACCATATCAGTCAAGGGAGAACGCGATCAATTCATACGTTGTCCTAAAACTTCTTTTCCTGTCTTTGCGTGGGGTCGAAAAATAGTTGCCTAGATATGCTCATGTGGCAAAATCAGGGTAAAAGTGCTCCCCTTTCCCGGCTCACTGTTTTCGAGTTCAATACTTCCGCCCATCAATCCGGCAAACTGTTGACTGATATATAGTCCTAGTCCAGTGCTTTGACTAGTGCTTTTGGAGCGCGCTTCTCCTATTTGCATAAATTTACGAAACAGCAATCTCTTTTGATCTGTGGCTAGTCCTACTCCGGTATCCATAACTTGCAGAGCAATATGGCCATCGCGTAAACCCAGTTTAATGGTCACCCCTCCTTGATATGTGTATTTAATAGCGTTACTTATTAAATTAGTCAATATCTCTCGCGTGCGGTTTTTATCTGCCAAAGCTTTGGGGATGGCACCATCTGTTTCCTCAAGTATCAGGTACAATTTCTTGGCTTTAGCCAGTGGTAACTGCTCATCTACCACTTCGGCAGTTAAAGAAACCAGATCAAATGGTTCTTTTTTGATATCCACCCGCCCGTACTCTAGCCGCGACACATTTAAGAAATCATTAACCAAAGCCAGTAGTTGATCAGTTGATTTGGCAGTATCGGTTAAGGTATTTTTGATCGTTTCCGTATCCAATTTGCCTAAATTTTCAAGCACCAACAGCACGCTACTCCTAATAATAGCCAGTGGTGTCCGCAGATCATGGGCCGCTTGAGACAGAAAAGCCTGGGACTCCTGTTCTTTGGATATTTCAACTGTAGCATCACGCAGTACCACAATAATTCCTTGGGTAGTTCCAGCGTCATTTTTAAGTGGTGTCACTCGTCCGCGAATCGCCATCTTGCCGCTTCTTGTAACCAAATATAAACCTGATAAATCTACGGTCTCACCGTTTAAGGCTTTTTCAAAAGCCGAATAGTCACGAGTATCATCAATCTTGCAAAAATTGAAGGCCTGACGAAAATCCATTTGGCTTACATTTTCGAAAAATGTACCTAAAAGAGTTTCTGCGTACGGGTTTAGAAGTATCACTTGGCCTGTCTGGTTGATAGCAATAATCCCTTCTTCCAGTTTGTGAACCAAACGCGTAAGAAGCGAGTCTTTATTTTGGGTAGAGGTGGCACCTTTAAATTGATTATTTTCCAGTTTGAGGTTTTCCAGTTCTTGCTTTATTTTTTGAGATTGGATAAGAGATTGCTTTTTGTCATGAACCCACAAAATCATTAAACCAATACAAGTGGCTAGCAAAAAAACAGTTATAAAAACCAGGGTCAATAAAGACTGTGGCATTACTTATATAATAGCGCCAATTACCGAATGCAGCAATTGTGAAGTGGTTAGGTAACACTAAGTCTTTATAGTTCGAAGAGAAAACTAATGATTTCTGCAAACCTCAAGCCAGGTCAATATAAATCCAATTTAACCCGTAGCCAATCCCAAATATGTTTAAGTTGTGTCAGCAAAGGTTCGGCCGGTGTGGCAGAACCAATTTTGATCACATATCTGCCGCCAACACTTTTGGGGTCAAAAACTACCAGCAGATATTTTTGAGCTGACATATCCCGAACTATTTGCGGCCCAACTCGGAATTTTTCACCCGTCAGCCCGTCTTGAAATGTAGCTCCTGTCACTTGCCCACTCCAGTCAAAAACGCGCCCCCCCACTCCAGCGGGAAAACCATAAGGGAAACTTCCCCCGCGTTCGCGCAAATTGGGATCACCAAATATAAAATTGGGTTGAAAATCTTGACGACCACGGTCCTGTGAGACTAGTAGAGAAATAACCAATTGCGGCGCATGAGTTTTGAAATCAAGCGTGTAGTAGTCAGAAATCCCCTCACCACTAGAGAGCACGCCATAAATATATTGCTGATCATTACTGGCGGTTATTACCTGGGGCGAGGTGATGGTATTATTGTTTCCGGCGTCAAAGTTGTAAGTGGTAGCCAAAGCCGAAGTTTTGAATAATCCCAGTAAAACCAAACTTAAGATCCAAGCATATTTTAACATAAGCTCCTTGCAAGTCTGACTTTAGTTTACTAAGATAAAGCTCGGATTGCAATCAACTAATGAATGGCTGCACTAAAAACATATGCCGTATAACCGCCGCTCACCCAAAATATTTAAGTTTGGCAAAATCAACCGCTGGTTTACAACCCATCACCGTTTGACGCTACCCACATTTTTAGTTGGCTTATTACTAATCGTCGCATTTGCTTCTTTTGGTTTAACCAATCCCCTCCCTCCACTTCTGACTCAAGGCTTAGAAAGCCTAGCTTATCAACCGCAAGATTCAAAATTACATCTTCAGTTGGGGCAAATGTATTTTTTTGCCCGCGACCTATCTAAGGCACAAATTGAAACCCAATTAGCTTTAGTTGCCCACCAAGACCTAGTTGGCTCTAACCAAGTTTTGGGTGATACCACAGATATTATTGATTTACAAAAGCAAATTGCGACTTTGCCCCTCGCGCAAAAGCAAGCCCAGGAATATTGGTTACAAGTTGTCGCGAGTCATCCTGATTATCGCGATGCTTGGGTGCAACTTGCGTTCGTCTGTTAAGATGCTGGGCATTAATACTATGAGACCATACTTAACAGACTAAAGTCAAATTACGAAGTTGCAAACTGGAGTAAGAGGGGTATATAAAAAATTAGCGGCCCCCGGCCTTCCAAAAAAGGTGAATACGTTCTGGCAAACGAGTCCCATCCTTTCAAATAGACGCTCGCTCCCACGGCGGGAAATTCTGTTGTAGTATTTCCATACTGAAACCAGTTTCCTGAACTTTCAGTGTTCTGTTCTTGTACAAATTGATCAAAATTTTTTATGGTGAAGATTTCAACAAGCTCTGATTCAGAATTAATCCCCAGTTGGGAAAGAAGTGCTGGCAAATCCAGATTTTCCTGTAAAACCACGCGGTGGGTGAGTTCGTGGGCAAGAAAACCCAGAGAATCGAATAAGTTGCGGGGATTGAATTCCCGGCTGCCGACTTCAAACCAACCACGATCAATAATTACCCTCCCTGTTTTAGCTGAACAATCACAGAAGCCACTAATCGGAGCCCACGGTTGATGATCTTTGATATCATCAACAAGGATAAATCCCGTTTTCACTCCGAAGGGATACTTACCGGATTGATACATCTTCGTTGGCAAATTTTCTAGAGCAGCAGCCAATGTGACTAATTCTGCAGGTCCCCATGGCACAACAGCAGACTGTTCTCTAGTGGGTTTTTGAGCCCAAGAAGTATAAATTACAGTTGATTCTTGTTCTGGTTGGACCAAGTCAATACCAAATTGTGTTTCTGTGGCTTCATGTAAACTTTCTACTTGTTCAGTGGTTAAACCTAGAGTTCCGGTTGCCAATCTCCCCCAAAAATCACTACCGGTCAAAAACCCAGTCATTGTTTTCTCAGGCCGGGCAAAAATCCAAAACGATTCCGTATCAATAAGCGCTGTCAAACCCAGTAAACCCGCCAGCAAAGGCGGAACTTCTTTCAAAAATCGTCTCCGTGATAATTTCTTGGGTCCAGGAATTTCTACTCTTTGATCCATAACTGACTTAAGAATAACACATTTGTTTTTAAGAGTAGCGGGTCAACCCAATGACCGTAAAAATGATATAGTTGTAGGTATCGACTTACTAATATGCCGGAAGCAACATCTGAAGCTGGAGTAAATATAAATAACAGCTTGAGGCCACACAGGACAGGTAAAAAACTTTCTAGAAGAGGCTTTCTTCAAGCAGCAGCGGCAGTTTCTCTTTCAACCATTCTTGGAGGTGATACTAAACTCAGAGGCCAGCCTGATCTTAAACTACTTGAGTCTCCTGAGCTTATCCACTGTCTACCCTTTTACACCTTAGTTACTGACCTTAAATCACAATTTGGAGATCAAGTCATCAGTCGACTATATGATGACTCCATCAAAGAACTTGCAGAAACAATGGATCAAATCGCCCGGGGCGAACTGACTGCAGATCAACCCGCAGCATACATGATTCAGCCTGAGTTTTGGGGAACTAGGGTAAATGAAGTTGGTCACGAAGCTGAAAGTCGGGTTCATAAGATGAGTGTTGAAGTCGAAGCAGATCCCACGGTCTACCACCTTGATTCAGAATACGTTCGAGGTTTGATTGAAAGATTTGCCAAGGTTTTTCCACTGTTAGCCATTCCCATGAAAGGTGTCGTTATTAGGTCAGTTCCTATTACATCCGCTAATTACGACTCACTAGGAGCAAGGGTTGTACTCAATCCGTTTGACGCCAAAAATACAAATTTTCTTCCCTATGAATTATTGAACTTCTTCAGTGGTTTGTATCATGAATTTCAGCACGGTCTGGAAAAACGAATATTTAAAGTAAAGGACTTTGTTTTTTTAAAAACTTACCTCGAGATGATTAGTGGAAAGCTGGCAACTACCCGCGATATCATTACCGAGTGGCTTAATTTACCCCTGGAAAAAGCTTTGAAATATAATGGCGGCAAACCTCTTCTATGGGCAGGTGCCAATGTGCGAACTTGGTTTCAAGACAACGAACAAGTCATACGAGGTTGGGAGGAGACATTTGACATCAAGCGCTCATCGGATGATCTGGTGGTTCGTACTAATGTGGTCATGCACCAAGTAGGACAAAGATTGATCAAACAAGACGTCGCCTACTTTGACCTTGGTAACCGGAGGGAACTAGCTAACAGAATTATGAGCAGCCTTTTTAGTGAGGTGGCACATTCTTTGTTAACTCCTTATCGAAGCTTTGTCCCTGATGACTATGGGTTTCCTGAAGGACTTGATAGATACCTTTTAGATATATTTAAGCTTCAGGTCAGAACCTTTCAGGACCCAAGTAAACCAACTAATATGTCACTTTCGGAAATTAAGAAAGGTCTCGATATAGATAATCAACAATCCCCCTAAAAATTTTTCTGAGAAGATCTACAGTTGGAAACCTTAATGTTTAAAGTGTCGGGTTAACTTTTTATTTCTCGGTTTTGGCGGGAGGAGTTTTGGGGGTTTCCGCAGTAGGTGTAGCAGCTTGAGGCGTAGCACCCGGGGCAACTGCAGTTGGTGCCGCCGCCGCAGTTTCAGCTTGAGCTTGAGCTTTGGCCGCAGCTTCGGCTTCAGCTTGGGCTTGGGCCTCTTTGGTCACAAGTTCTCCAATTTTTACCACTTCTGCGCCGGGCAAAGTGATAGCTGTTACTCCAGTTGGTAAACTCACGTCTTTGACTTTAATCGTATTTCCTACTTGAGCCAGTTTCCCCACATCTACGGTTAATTTTTCAGGAAGATCTGCCGGCAATGTCTCCACCTCAATTTCATCCAAAAGCGTCAGCAAAACTCCCAATTTTTGATCTACTGCCGGAGCTTGCCCAGTGAGCTCTACCGGGACTTTGGCTTTGACTTTTTGTTTGAGATCCACCTGGTAAAATTCTACGTGCAACGGAGCTTGTGTCGCCGGATGGATTTGGACGTTTTTGATGAGCACCGGCCGTTTTTCGTTGTCTACGGTCAACTCTACCAAACCTGTTTCCCCGACTTGTTTAAACACCGCGGTAAAATCTTTGAGATTTACTTCAACCGCCACACTGGGTACCTGGTTACCGTAAATATTGGCTGGCAATCGACCAAGTTGACGAAGTTGCTTGACTTTTCTGCCTACCAAAGTTCTTTTGGAGGCTGTGAGCGGAATTTGCTTCATATATTATCTAGTATTATCTAGGTCCCAGACTGACCTCAAACACCAGGTCTTGGGACAAGGTTGTATTATATGTGATCTGCCCATCCTTTACAAGCGTGTCTACCGAGAACGCTGGTGACCAGATCTGTTTTGTGAGCCGCAAACTAGGCGGATATACTAAGTCAAAACTGAAATCATCCACTATTCCTGGTTGTTTTTGGATTTTGTAGGTATAAGCACGAGGTTGAGCTGGGGGTATACCCGGATTAACCAACTTGTAACTAAAGTTAAGGTTTTTTTCGCCCTGCACCGGAACCAAAACTAAAGTTTCTACCACCTGAAAATTGCTTTCTTGTCGGACTAAGACGCTCGATTCAGAAGCAACTTCGTCGGTGGCTAGCTTCAATAATCTGCCGTCACTGGTCACACCTTCAAGTTTGGCCGTAAGCGGCATATAAATGCGTAAATAATTTTTGTACTCTCCGCCCAATCCCCCACTTCCTGGCGAATTATTTTGGTAACTTACTGAGAGAGCGTGTTCAGCTTGACCGTCAAGGTTGAGCTTGACCACATCTTTTACTTTCCGTCCCACAAATGCATTGGCCTTATTTACACCCAAATTGGCATCTACCACCATCAGATAATCAGCTAAACAATTGGGTATCAGGCACGAACCAATAGGCAGCATCTCCCCTCCCCAGCCAAAACTACGTACGCTTCTTTCTACGTGCGCTTCGCTAAACCAAATTAGGATGTCGTGAGACAATAAATTTTGTCGCAGTTTTGCTCCGGCAACGCCCAGAGAAATATTTTTACTAGACATGAGTTGCGTGATCAAGGAACGCAAAAGCGCGCCTAGTAAATCCCGTTTTTTGGTCGAACCTGGGAAAAAATCAGTTTGGATCTGGGCTTGGAGTTTGGGAAATAAATTTTCGGCAGTGATCTTTTCCCCAAAATCAGCTAGATCAATTGGCCCGGTCATTTCCAAAATTGATTTCACCGCTTCCAAATCAAGAGCAATCACTCCATCAACACTGATATCCAATTCTTTTTCCAAAAACCATTTGAGCCGGGGCGCAGTCTGAGTAAAATCCGGATCCCAATTTGCGTCACGCATATACCAGTGCTCCTGTTCCAAGTGAATACGAATCGGTGGCGGCGGATCAACATGACCTTTGAGTGCACCATCGGCGGTATACACATCTTCAACTGCAAAATCTTTGATTTGACCATTTTCCAAAGTCAGTAGTCCAAAACTCCCGATGAATCCGCCAGTCGGCCTAAGCTCCATATTGTTTTGAAAAACCACTAAGTAAGTTTTTTTGCCTGTTAATGCCACTTGGGACAAAAGCGAGACCGCATCCCGAGTGCTTATTAGTAGCTCACGTAAGTTATGTAATTTGCTTGCTGCCGTATCGATCCGCGACCTAAAATCACCAAGACCCAAACCGGTCAATTTTTGGGCCAAGCTGTCACTTTTAAGTTCTGCTTCAACTTGTTCCAGCTTGATGTTGGCTTGGGTTAAATCCTGCTCTGTTTGCAAAACCAGTTCGCCGGTGGGCAAACTAGACTTTTCCCCTGAAAATCCAGCTAGTAACAGTTTGCCGGTTTTTTGGCTGCGACTAACCAGTAAGCCTGCAACTGCTACATCTTCGGCTGCGGTCAAGGACTCTTGGACCAAATCGTAAACAGTATTTTGTTTTAGTAACCAAGCTACCGGAGTCATTATTTTTAAATTTAAGTCAGCAAACTTTAACAAATATTGCGCGACCGTAAGCACGGTATCAGTTGTTTGGGGTTTTGGCAAAGTTCCTGACAATGACCAGTAGACCAAGCCTCCACCCGCTAGCGTTGTCGCCATCAAAGTCACAAATGGCAAGCACAACAAAAGTAAACCCAAAATTATTCCTTGCCAAATCCGCCTGCTGGTTTTAACTTTGGGTTGGGATGAAGACAAACTTGTTTCCGGCAACTCTACCGTGTCTTTTGCATAAAGATTGGCTACTTGCTGTGACAAATTGTTTTGGGTTGGCGATTGGTGGTTCAAATTTTTTAATTCCAAATTGTTATCTTCATAAATTGACGTGACGGAATCGGAATCTTTTTTGGGAACTAAATTTTCTGGAGTCACAACTGCGGCTGGCGAAAGACTAGCAGAAATACCCGAGTTTAAATCAACTTCTATTTTTTTTATCTGGGACACGTCTTTTTCGCTCTGCCCCAAAGCCAAAATCTGCATGTTTGATCCAAGAAAGAATTCAATAATTCTTTGACTGACCTCGGCATCAACCACTATGTCTTTACCCAAAGTCACCACTTTTATTTGCGGGAACTTTTCAACCAACTGTTGCAAATGAACTAGATCCGAAACCAGAGTTAAAATCAACAGGGTCTTGGGAAGCCGAGTTGCATTTTCGGTCGCAAAATTTTTCACCTGATCTTCGTCTCCGACATAAAAAAAATAGTCGCCGTAAAACGCATCGTCCAAAGTTTTCCCCGCAAATAGGTCGACACTGTGCTGGGATAAGTAAAGCGCTAAGGCTTCCACTCTCTCCTTATCTTCTCCAATAAATACAGCTTTAGGGTTATTTTCACTGGCCATTTTGGTTTCAAAAAAATTATTCGTTTCGTTCATGTCTTCCCCATTCTACAAAAACGTTCGAAAAACACAAGCCAAATTTGAGGTTTTGAGGCTAATTAGTTCGAAGAGAGCGTGCGGAAGACCGTTGTTACAACAAATTTATGCAAGTTGTTGTTTATCAAGCGCAATATTCACGAGTTGGTCAGCTTGAAAGTTTTTTTTGCGAGGGATTTGGCTATAAATTATTTTACCTGCAAATTCTCTTTCAGCTATCCGCACTTGTTGTAACAACTCACGCAAGTGCGCGGCTTTGATTTTGTAAAGTCCTGCCAACTGCTTTTGTACTACTTGCGAATCCAAATAAAAATTCAGTTGTTGAGCCGTGAGGTTTTGCTTACGTAAAAGTTTAAAAGCGGCAATCACCGCCCGATACTCAGCCACATTATTCGTGGTTTCTCCAATCACCTGACCCAGCTTGGCAATTATTTCTCCGGTTGCATTTTGGATCACCACCCCAACCGCCGCCGGCCCGGGATTTCCTCTGGCTCCCCCATCACAAAAAATATTAAGTCTAAGAAAGTTTGGCATACGTCAGTTTTTTAAATTTTAAATACGCCCAAATTAATACCCACAGTTCAGTTATTCCAGTGATGATGGCTGAGGCAGCGGCTCCGGATTGTGGTATTAACCACAAATTAGCGGCTACATTTAATACCGTAGCGCTACCATATACCACCAAAAGTTGGCGCTGCGCATTGAGTAGCACAAATAACCACATCAAAGGACTGGTTAAATAAAAAATGGGTAGCGACAAAAGAAGTAGTCGTAAAAATCCCACAGATGAAACGTAATCAGATTTTAGATACACAACGAGCGGCGCCAATCCCCAGCCCACTCCCCCGCCTATGATTGATAGTAACAACAGTCCGCCAAATAAAAGTTTCAGTTGTTGCCAAAACTTACGATCGTATGTTTGGCGTTTAAGCCACAACGGATAAATACTATTCATCGCAAATGTCGGCAAAATCAACAGCAGTTCAAAAAATTTATATGCCAAACCGTATGCTCCCACTTCACCGCTTGACCGATATGCTGTCAAAATCAAAGTATCGATCCGAAAATAGATCACATTTAAAATTAAAGTCGCGCCCAACGGCCAACTTTCACCAAACCATTTACGCCAAAGCTGCCAATCAATTTGCGGCCACCAGTTTCTCCGGGGAAGTTTTAAAAAAACCTGGCCTACCACCACTGATATCCCCAGATCCAAAACCAATAACCAGGTTGCAAGCAACACACCTTGGATTGGCTGCAAAAAAAAAGCTGCAAATCCCACTACTAAAATCAAAACCACTCCCGCACCTACCACTTCGGCTAAAGCTGCCTGGTCAAAACGCAGCCGCAATTGAAAAACAGCACCTAAAGAAAGCCAAAATGCGTACATGATGATGGCCAAACTGCCAATCACCACCCCACTACGCATCACGACTGTAAAACCAGGGTTGACCAGAGACAAAATATAAATACCAACTACTGCCAAAACTGCCAACACTAAACCCAAACCCAGACGTAAACCTAAAAATTGCGGCAGTTTTACTAAGTCAGATCTGGCGGCGGTTTTGAGAAAAATCAAATTGAGACCGAAATCCACACCTAAATAAAACAGGGTGACGAAGGCGCTGATTTTGATGTATTCACCAAAAAAATTTGCGCCCAAAATCCGGGCTAAAATCAGCGTTACTGCAAATGACAGGCCGGAACTGACTAAGCGACCGGCGATTTGAATGGTGGTATTTAATGTAATTTGTTTCAGGCTCATGAGTTAAAGTTTTCTCATTTTAACCCCCATTACTCTGGTTTGCAATCAAGGTAGATAAAAAACAATGCCAAACTACTTGACTAGCGTACGGCAGGGCCCGTGGCGTGAAGGAAAAACAGCTACTCAGGTTAGGTTTGGTTTACGCATAAATCAAACCTAAAACCACACCAAACAACAGTTGGGTTTGGGGAAGGGTATAAAAATAGTGGTCAAATAAACCCAAAAACAATATCGTTATCAGCGCGGCTAAAGCTGCCGAACGGTGCTTGGAGATAGCAGTCATTATGGTTTTTCCAATGAGAAACAAAAATAGGGCAAAACCCACAATTCCGGTTTCACTAAGAATAAGTAGATAAATAGAATGAACGGGTTGTAACAACCTAGAACCAATCAACACTTGAGGTAAGTTTGAAATAAAACTACCCAAACCACTGCCCAAAAGAGGGGAGCTACCAATCATTATAAGTGACGCCTGAAACAGTTGTTGGCGCTCACTAATCGATTCTATATCTACGCTAAATAGGTTGCCAAATCGGCCTAAGGTCATTTCTTCCATCACCACCAGTAATATCACTACCGCCAACACCCCCCACCAGAATCTGCGTTTTGCTTTCGCAAACAGAAAAAATCCACTTGATCCGAGAGCAGCTAACCAAGCGATCCGACTAAAAGAAATAAAAATCCCCAACCAGATGGAGTAAGCAACACTTGTCAAAATCAAAAAGTCCATTTTAAAAAAACGCTGTTTTTTAATTTTTGTGAACAAAAAAATTGGTAACACAGTAGCCAAAAAACCACCTAATACGTTGGGGTGGGAAAATGTCGCATAAGGTCGTAAATATAGTCGGCCATTAATAATCACCTGCGCAATTCCTGGAGAAGTAGCCAAAAATGAGCGCTCACCCAAAAAGTAAGCTGGACCGCCCACTGCACGCTGGAGCAAGAATTGGCCCGCCGCCAAGATCGCAGATCCGACCACACCCAAGCCCAGAGGAATCAGCACTTCCCGCATCTTGGGTTGCCTCTCTTTTACTAACCACGCTATAACTCCAATTATCCAAAACCTAAACCACACATAAAATGAAATTAGACTTGGGTGGGGGAGTATCCACAACCCTATTCCTATAACCCAAAATCCCAGGCTTAATATGCAAAAACGCTGGCGAGCTCCCAAGTTGAACGCCAAAAAATAAACTGTCGCTGCGGATAGTAAAATCGCATCTGTGAGATAAAGCGTGGGGGAGAGATAATCAATTCTTCTGCCTAGGACTAAAGAAGTATCCAACCAAATGTGTTTACCAAGTTGGGTGGGAAGCAAAACCAGTAATAAAAAAAATAGGCTGTTTTTAAATCGGGTCACGCTTTAAGTTTAACGACCAATTTCCGGTCTCGGCCTTCGCCCTCCGAAACAGATGCGACTTGTGGGTGATCAGAAAGAGCCATATGGATCTCTCGGCGTTCGGCCGGAGTCAAATCCATAAATTCTACCGGCTCGTGAGTTTCCACCACACGCTGAGCAGCTGTCTGGGCCATTTCCACAAGTTGCTGCGCCCGGCGCTCGCGATAATCGCCAACGGTGACTACTACCCGAGTCCAACTCCCCAATTTTTTATATGCCATCTGGCCCAAAAGAATTTGGATGGCTTCGAGACTACGACCGTGACGACCGATCAACATCCCTGGTTCAGCCGTATCGATCGTGACCAAAACCGCGCCGTCATTTTCCGCGACTTTTATCGTGGAAGTGGCCTGCAACTGCGCCAAAAGTTCTTGGGTAAGTTTTTCAATAGTTTGTAAAGTTTCTGGATTCATATTGATAAAGACACATAAATTATACCAGACTTAGGCCGCTGATGCTACTGTACGTCAAAGACTGTGTGTCTTTTAAATGAAGTTATTTTTTTATCGGAAGCGACTGAGGCATTTTGAGCTGTTGCAAAATCATCAACAAGCTGCTGGTTGACCAATAAAGCGCAAGGCCTGATGGCCATTGAGTGCCAAAAAGTAAAAAGATGAGCGGAAACATCCAAACCATCGAGGCTTGCGATTCAACAAAGCTTTCCATAAAACCTGCTTTTTCTGCAACCTCTTTGGGTTTATCTTCTTGGCGAATCTTGGGCGGCGTAGGCATCATCATCTTCATTTGGATATATTGAGTTGCGGCCGCAGCAATCACCAATATCCCAGGAATCATAAAAGGAAGTCCAGCGATTTTATAAGCATCAGGTTTGGCCATGTCCCAAATCAAAAATACCGTATTGATTTTCATTTTTAAAATTTCGTTCATCGCTCCAAACAACCCAAACAATACCACAATTTGTACGATGCTTGGTAAACAACCGGCTGTGGGGTTGACTCCATGCTGTTTATAAAGTTCCATTTGTGCTTGCATGTGAACTTGGTTGTTGTCTTTGTGTTTGGCTTTGAGCGCCGCCAGCTGTGGTTTAAGTTCGTTCATTTTCTTACTAAAATGCAACTGTTGTTTGGTCACTGGGTAGAGCACGATCCGCGAAAGAACGGAGATTTCCAATATGGCTATGCCCAAATTTTCAAAGGCGAGATAATGATAAACCCACAAAATCAGTTGCAGAAATAGGTTACCCATATGATTAAAAGGTTTTACGTCACCGGATCAAAACCGCTACCGCCCCAGGGGTGACACTTGCTGATACGTCTCAATCCCAAAACCAATCCTTTGATTATACCATAGCGCGAAACCGCAATATGTGTATATTCAGAACAGGTCGGAGCAAATCGACAGGCAATTCCCAAAAATACTCGTCCGAGAAAACCTTGGTCAGGTGAAAAAATTTTTTGGTAGAGACGGATTGATTTTAAGACCACTTGTTTCATGTTGTTTTGGTTTGAACCAGTAATTCGCTTAGGTCTTTTGTGGCTTGTTTGCTTGAATAATGGGGGAGCGGCTGCTTGACCCTGATCAGGAAATCGCTGGGCGTAGTTACTTTGGAATGACAAACAAAGGCAGCTTGGTGCAAAACACGCTTCAACCGGTTACGCCGGGTGGCTAGTTTAACCACTCGTTTGGGAACTTGCACCAACCAGCGTGGGTGTAGTTTTTGACTTGCGCTGTATATTAATTCCAAAGATTCAGAGCGCACGCGCTGGCCAGTTTTTAAAAGTCGGCGGGCCTCTACCATCGGAAGTCTAAGCTTGGAAGGTAACATATATATTTAAAAGTGGTTTTTTAGAAAATTTTCCCTCTCCTCGTTGTTTAAACCTCATCAAATGAAGTAAATCAACTGGAGACAGGCTATTAAAGCGCTAGTTTGTGGCGTTGTTTTTGGCGCCGACGCTTGAGGACTTTTCTGCCGTCAAATCGCTTCATCCGCTCTCGAAAGCCATGGGTGCGGGCGCGTTTGAGTTTTTTTGGTTGGTAAGTGCGTTTTGGCATAGTGGTATTGTAACATACCTTTTGACCTGTTGACAATTGTGGATAACTTTTTATAAGATGAGGTGGCCTTGTGACTGCCGCAAAACTTTCGTTCCGTCTTTGACTTGCCGCATATAAAAAATTATTGCCTGTGGATACCGCCAGACTTTGGAAAACCATCTTAGACCAGCTTGAGCTTCAGGTCACCAAGGGCACTTTTGTGACCTTTTTTTTGCCAACCAAAATCGTCGGTTTGGAAAATAATGTGGCTACTGTCGGTTGCAACAGCGCGGTGGCTGTAATGCTCATGGAAACCCGCTACTACGCGCTTATCAAAAGCCACATGGACAAATTGACGGGTCAAAACACCAGCTTGTTGTTTAAAATCGTTTCCACAAAGTCTACTCCGCCCGCAAGCATGGGACCCCTCTTTAATTCTGCCCCGGTTACCCCCAATCGCGCGGTGGCGGCACATTTACGACCGGATTTCATTTTTGATACTTATGCCGTGTCGGGAACCAATCATATGGCTTATGCCGCAGCCACGGCCGTGGCATCTTCACCCGGCACCAACTATAATCCGTTGTTTTTTTACGGTGGAGTGGGCGTGGGCAAGACTCATTTAATGCAGGCTATTGGCAATGAAGTGTTAGTCAAAAAGCCAAACACCAAAGTGATTTATTGCATGGGTGAGGAATTTACTAACGATATCATCGACGCTATCCAAACCAAAACTACTAAAAAGTTTAAGGACAAATACCGCAGTGCCCAAATCCTCCTAATTGACGACGTGCAGTTTCTTGAGGGTAAAATCCGCGTCCAGGAAGAATTTTTCCACACTTTTAACGCGGTCCAGCGGGAAGGGGGACAAATCGTCCTGACTTCAGACCGGCCGCCGCACGAAATAGATCGCCTGGAAGAACGACTTAAATCCCGATTTGAAGGTGGATTATTGGTAGACATGCAAAAACCAGACTTTGAATTGAGGTGCGCGATTTTACGCATCAAAGCTCAACAAAAAGGGGTTGATTTGTCAATGCCGATTACCCAAATCCTGGCTGCGACATCAGATTCAGTCAGGCGCCTTGAGGGCGTACTCACCAAACTTTTAACAGAAGTTAAAATAAAAAGTCTTCCCCTAACTGAAGATCTGGCTCGGGCTGTGGCTGGGCAACCAGCTGCCAATGGCCAGTCGTCTCAAGCCACATCTGTTTCTCCCAAAGACGTGACCGAAATCGTAATCCGCCGCTTTAATTTGAGTTTAAGCCAAATCAAAAGTGCCAAACGTAACCGACCGCTGGCTCGTCCCCGCCAAGTCCTCATGTATTTACTTCGCACCCAGCTCGAGCTACCTCTGGAAGAGGTGGGCACCTGGGTGGGCGGACGAGACCACACTACGGTTTTACATGCGGTGGACACAATTACCCACCTTTTGTCAACAAACGCTCAGCTCCGAGAAGATGTGGAGTGGATAAAAAAGGAGGCCTTTGGATAAGTTTTCCCGTGTTACACACATATCCACAAAAGCTTGGGGTTATCCACAAACTTGTCCACAAAAAGAGCGAGGCGGATGGGTATAACTTTGGGGGTGGAATTTTGTGGTCCTTGCAGGCTTTTTAAAAAATCAGTACACTTATCGACGCGCCCTACTACTACAACTACTAAAGTAGGTACGAAAATATGCACTTGACTGTATTACAAAAGAACTTACAAAAAGCCCTGTCTTTTGTGGGCAAAAATGTTTCTTCGAGAATTCAACTACCCATACTAGCAAACGTGCTTTTACAAACAGAGACCGGACGCCTAAAACTTTCTTCAACCAATCTCGAAACCACAATTTCTTTTTGGATCGGAGCAGATATCGAAACAAGAGGAGAAATTTCTGTGCCATCTCGACTTTTTGGGGAACTGATCAATTCCTTTTCTGGAGAAAAGGCAGAATTATTTGTGTCGCAATCAACATTGAAAGTGATTTGTGGTGAAAGCGAAGCCACACTTAGTGGGATTGATGCCAAGGAGTTTCCACCACTACCTAGTCTTGGGGATAAAAAGAACGCAAGTCTAAACAAGAACATCCTTGGAGAGGGTATGCCTTTTGTTTTGAGCGCGGCCTCCACAGACGAGAGTCGACCGCTTTTGACCGGCGCCAAATTTACTAAAAAAGACGGGAAATTCCTGATGGTGGCCACAGACGGCTACCGGTTAGCTCTAAAAGAGCTTAAGGGAGTTGAAGGTTTGGGAGAGGGGTTTGTAGTTTCGGCTCGGGCTCTAGCAGAAGTTTATCGTTTGGTGGGCGAGGAAAATAGCGAAAACATTGATTTATACTTAAGCCAAGATCGGAACCAAATCGCCTTTGTTTTGCCTGAAGCGCAGATTACCACCCGACTGATTGAGGGCGAATATCCAGCTTATGAAAAAATCATTCCTTCTGCGCGAGTTACCCAAGTTGTTTTTCAAAAACAGGAATTAATGAGGGCTGTGAAGCTGGCCGCGGTTTATGCCAAAGAATCAGCTAATATTTTGCGGCTGAAAATTGCCGACAAACAAGTAGTGATTTCGGCTAATACGCCGCAAATTGGTGAAAACAAAACCACCCTAAATGTTGAAACGGAGGGAGCGCCCGTAGAAATTGCCTTTAATGTCCGTTTTTTGGCAGAAATGCTAAATGTTTTTCCAGAAGAAGAAGTGGTGATGGAGTTAAATGGCGCTTTGGCTCCGGGCGCATTCAAACCGCGTCAAGACACCTCATTTCTTTATATCATCATGCCGGTTCGGGTGCAGGAGTGAGAAACTTAGGGGTTTGGCGCGGGAGAGGTTCCACAAAAGCTCAATGAATAAGTTTGTTTTGATTCTTCAGGGTTAACAAAAGGTGGTGTAGAGATGGTGACTCGTAAACCACAAGCCTGTGTTGACAAAAGGCCTAGTTTTTCCAAGAACGCTTGTTCCGCTTCTTTTCTTGCTGGTTCAAAAGGAATTCCATAAATTACAATCGCATATTCATTTAAAGAAGGTATGTAAGTGATGTCATATGTTCTTTTCTTCATGTAAATTTGGGTTTGAAAATCACTGATTTTTTTGGGAAACACCTCTTCTGTCGGGCTTGGTGAAAGAATGGGTTTGGGCTGCCTGCTCAAATTAAATCCCCACCATAGAGCCAGCAGCAACAAAGCAAAGAAAAGAATAAAAATAAGAGTTTCCTTTTTACGCATATTTAGTTACTAACATTGTACTATACCGCAGCTGCGTGCCGTTGACCACGGACACCAATTCTTGCCGGTGCCAGACAAGAAATTGGCAAAGGCGGTATTGTTAACCGGATCCTGAAACCACTTAACACAATCTTGTAAAAGAGGCCAATTGCTGATTTTGCAGTCAGGGTTTTGGACAGTTCCGATATAAGAGAACGCGTTTTTACAAGAACTGACTCCGTAACTATCCAAGATTTTCTTTAAACCAGCGCCCTGCGGAGAACTCAGAAAAGGCAGGCCGTTTCTTGGGTCAGGGTGAGCCAACATGTTGATCTGAAAAAGCCCCACGCTATAATCAAGCGAACGGGGACAACGGGTGGCATTACAGTCCACCCAATGACGAAAGGGATCGTCTCCGCTTAGACAACTGTCATTTACGATGTTGGCAGCTCCGGCTCCGGCCCAACCGCTTTCGCGGCCGCAAATGATTGCGGCATTTTGGGCTTGATCTTTAAAAACAGTTCCTAGGCGGGTAACTGGATTATTAAGACTGCACCAACCTGTTTGGGGCACCTCACAAATACCTGGGGTGCCGCCATCTCCACCACCTCCGCCGCCCGAAACGGGAACAACTTGATTTGCTGGCGCCAGTGCCACCTGGTCAGACAAGGAAGTAAAACCAGTGCCAAAAACAAAGAAGACCACCAAACCCACAAACAACAAGACCAGACCATATTTTTGGAAGAAGGTTTTTTGAATCAATTTGCCTGCGACTGACAGTGTGCTTAATCTATTTCTAGCATCGTTCAACCATGAGGGCGTGGCGCTTGCTGCCTTAAAAAGGCCGTTAACAATAGAGCTGGCAGCTGAGCCGATGGCGCCTCCGGCTTGACCAATCCCTACGCTACCTGAAAAACGAAACAAACCTGATAGTTGATCAAATATATTTTGACCAAACCTTTGTAAGGCCAACCAGGAATCCTGGACAAACAAGTTTAAGCGCTGTCCCAATTGGCTAGGTAAATTTAAAACCGGAGTGGAAGATGTGGGCGAGGACGGAGTGGTTGGACCAGAGGGTGTGGTCGGCTGGGCTTTTCCAGTCAATTGTTGCAGACGATAAAGAAAAGTGCTTGCGACATCTGGAGCTAGGCCATAATTTATTAATTGCTGTTGGAACCGCAAGCCAAAACTCGCCGGACTGTTTTCTAAAGCAAAGCCCATATCCACGGCCAATTTGGAAATATCCGCTTCTGACAAACGCATTATGGTTAGTGCCGGTACGACCTGAAGCGCGGTAGCGATAGTGGCAGCCTGGTCCAGGCTAGCCGAAGTCGGGACTGCGGTTGAGGCTGCTTCATCGATCAAAGACTGTTGCTGGATGAGTTTGTAGACGTCTACCAAAATTCGGGAAGCGTTGGGTGGTAATCCCAGGGCCAGCCTTTCCTGTTTAGTCTGAAAATCAAGCCCAATTTGCTCCGGCTCTCTGCGGCCCTTTTTAAGATCTTCGCGATACGTCTCAACTAACGCCGCGGTAAAATCACTACCTTTAAATCTGGGGTCTCCGAGCTTGGTAAGTTCTGCTACTACGGCGGCGTTTTCCATGACCTTTTGGTTGTATTCTTTGATTTGGTTTTGCCACTTTTGTTTCCAGTTTGATTGGTGTTGAGCCGCCATTTCTACCCGCCGAGCCATTTCCATCTGCGCAGCTTTTAAGGCCTCGGGATTGATAGTCGGGACTGCTCCTTCAACCGCAGTTTTGGTACGAAATTCCTGGGCCAGATTTTGTAAGAAACCATCTAACGAAGCGCGGTAAGGAGCTTCAGATAGAGTCAGTGGGCGGGTGGAAATTTTATCTAAAATACCATGCCAAAGGGAAGTGTATTCTGGCCCCAACCGGACAATAAAACCGTCCACCTCATATTGAAGCAAAAGCAGGTTGGTCTCGGGCAGGTTGTACTGGCTGACAATATAATTTCTGAAATCAAGGACCTGGTCTGCTAATTTTTCCCAATCCTGGTTCATATATCCTATTATACACGCTAAGGGCCGTTCGTTAATAACATGCAATGTTAGTAACGACTACGGCCCTTTGTGCCGCATCCTTCAATATGATACAGATCAGGTTATTAACGGATGCGGCCTAAAATTACTTAAAAAACTTGTGGCGCGATCATTTGATCGGATAGGACACCTGCGGCACCGGTTTAAATTCCACGGTTGGAGAAGGTGTGATCTGAGGCGTTGTTTGAGGCGTCGCCAGTGGTGGGGGAGGAGAAGCGGGTTTTTTGAACTGCAACTCTTGCGGTTTGGTCGTGATCAGCTGGTGTTCGTCCGGAGAGGCGATCACCCGTACCGAGACGTGTGCCGGTCCGGCAAAAAACAAACCTTCACCCACGTCGGCCGATAACAACAAGTGTTTTTCGCCCTCCGATAAATAAAAGATTTCGGCGATTTTGTCAATGGCTGCGGCTGATTGTTTGAGTAGAATTTGGATCGAAGAGTTTTGAACGATAGCTTTACCCAAGTCCACAGCCAGGAAATCTTCGACGTCCTGGGTGATCGTAGTTAGTCCCAAATAGTATTTGCGCGCGCGTTTGGCAATCGAGTTTAGGAAATTGGCACTATCTGGATATTTCATCAAATACCAGGCTTCATCTACGATCAATACCCGACGCTTAATATCACGCCTGATTTTGGTCCAGATAAAATCCAGTAAGATATACATGGCGATCGGTCGCAGTTCATCAGCTAGGTCACGGATCGAAAAGACCGTAAACGGGTTTTTGATGTCGATGTTTGATTGTTGGTTAATAAGACCGGTGAGCGAGCCTTTGATAAACTTTTCAATCCTATCAGCTAGACTTTTGGAGACAGCATCTTCCATGCCCAACAAAACCTTGTACAAGTCCTCCATGAGTGGTGGCTCATGTTTTTGGGTTTGTGGGTCTTGGGTGATGCCTTTTTGCTTGTAGGTCAAGATCAAGGCCCGATCCAGGAGAGCGTCTTCTTCTGGCGAGAGCTTGCCCATGATGACCTTAAACAGTCCATGAAGCGACAGGATTTTCAAGCCCAATTCGTTTTCGCCGGAACTGGTAAGTTGGGACAGGTCAAACGGGTTGACTTTGGTTTGAGCATTAAAGGAAAAGGTGATGTATTCACCGCCAACTGCCTGACACATGGTTTCATATTCGTTTTCGGGATCGATGATGATGACTTCGGTACCAAACATGATTGAGCGTAGAATCTCAAGTTTGACAAGGTAGCTTTTGCCGCCGCCTGATTTACCAAATACCACCGTGTTGGCGTTTTCCAAAGTAAAGCGGTCAAAAATGACCAGTGAATCATTGTGTTCGTTGATGCCGTAGAGAATGCCTTCGTTGGCAGTTAGCTCTGATGTGGTAAAAGGAAACGTTGTGCCCAAAGAGGTGGTGTCCATATTGCGAGTGATAATCAGTCGATCTTGACCCTGGGGAAGAGTGGATTTAAAACCCTCTTCCATTTGCAAAGTGGCTTTTTTGGTGATAATCAGTAAAGCCGCGAGCGTTGACTCCACCTGTTTACTTACTTGGTTTAGTTCATCGAGTGTCTCTGTGGGGATGGTGATATACAATCCAAATTGAAAAAAACGCTCTGCACCTTTGGCTAGTTGTTGTTGGAGTTCGAGCGCGTCTTCCAGAGCCACCTGAACAGACGGTTCAATCACCCGACCGCGCTTGATATCCGATTGGATAGTCGCTTCCATTTCACCCACTTTGCGCTTGAGATTGTCGAGGATTTCTTTGGATTCCTGCGGGTATATAAACATGGATACGTCAAGCGAATGGTCAAAAGAGATAAGTGGCGAGAGCCAATTAGCAGTCACAAACCTGGGGTAGCCGGCGACAAACAAAGTCCGAAAAAACTTGGTCCCGATTTTCAAAAAATCAAAATCTACTTCCACTGCCGGCGGGGCAATGATGTCTTTGACCGTCACCATGCCCTCGGCAAATTTAGCCGCAGTTGGTGATACTCCCGGAGGAGGCGGTTTTTTTGGTAAAAACGGCAATGTAAATTTAAACTTCACCATGGTTGTTTGTTTACCAGCGGTGCGGTGGCGCCGGCAATATCCGTGGATTTTGTTTCCGTATCTTGATTGTAAATACTTTGAAACAGATCGATCAGTTTTTGGGTGGTGAGTTGGGTGCCTTTAAGTCCCAGGCGGTTTAACTGTCGTAAAAGATGATCACGCTTGGGAGTAAGCACTGTTTGCGCCCGATTTAAAATATAGTCTTTGGGATAAGGTAGGCCCTTGCGTTTGATCAGGGCATTGACGTTGGTTACTCCGAGCTCCAAAGCCGAAAAGGGGATGACGATGTAAAATTTTTTATCCAACACATTACGCTCTTTGACTGTCGCAGCAATAAACGTTCGGTAAAGACTTATGCGTTTAGCCAAAAGCGGATTGGTTTGGGTTTTTTCTGCTTCAGCTAAACGCGTCAGGTAACCGGAAATATCTTTGCGTTTGGAGCGCAAGTAAATCTGGATCGGAAAAGACAATGAATTGAGCAGGCCGGAATAAGCAAAAATCAACGCCTCTTGTTCTTTTTCCGACAACAGGCCAAAATTGACCGCCGTGGTTTCGATGATGGTGGCGCATGAACCATTGGCTAATAAGACCAAATCGTTTTTGATATCCTCAATTTCCAGAAACTCTTGGGTGGTAGAACGGATTGGTGTAACGTCGTTTGACATAGGCAGGACAATGTTAATTTAAAATGGAAAAATCAAAAATGAAAATTGACAGCGCACTGTCATCCTGAATTTATTTCAGGATCCAAAACGCTTCAGATCCCGAAACAAGTTCAGGATGACGTAAACATCATTTTGATATTTACATTTGCCATTTATTATAACTTATTTCCCCCAAAAATTTCCTGGGTCAGTTTTTGTCTTAGTACGTCCCGTTGGCTGATAGCAGAGATCTCGAGTGGCGAGAGAACCTCGTTTGCCAAGTTTATTTCAATTTGGTTGAATTGAAAGTTTTTTTTCGGATCCTCAATTTCAATGATATAAACTCCGGTAGTCAAAGGGGTAGAAGCCGCAAATTGGCCAAGCTTGTTGGTTTTGAGCGCGCGCATCGGGATCCCTTCCTTATCTTTAACCATCACGATCAGGTTGGGGAGCAGGTTGCCTTGGCTGTCTTTGATGATGCCGGTGATGACGTTGGGTTGACTCGTAAGTTTGGGTATGCCTACATGGATCAAGGATTGGGGCGGAACGATCTTCACTGAGCTTTTGGTGGGTGGCGGCTGCACATATTCAGTTGGTCGTTCAATCACGGCTTGTGGGTTTACATTTAACTGGCGTTTGACTAATGCCAGCTCTTTACTCAAGCGCTCTTTTTCACTTACCAGCTCCATGAGTACTTGTTGCAGTTCCAAAAAGCGTTCTTTGGCAATCGTGCCTTTTTGCAGCTCGCCCTGTAAAGAATTTATCTGGTCAGTCAGTTTTTGCGCATTTTTTTCATACTGCGATTTGATTTTTTCTACTTGTTTGGGGTCAGGTTTGCTGGTGGGAGGAACGGGGGCTTTTTCCTCATACACCACGCGTTTTCCGGTGATTGAGGGGGAAAAGCCTGTTTGTGGCGGCAATGGTTTGGATTTGACCACCGGAGCTCCTTGTGCCCACTTATTTAAAATGGTTGAAGCGGTGGGCATATTCACTGGTGGCAGCGGTTTGACTGCCGGTTGATTTATTATTAATGGTGGCGGTGGAGGTGGGGGTTGATTGATCGGTAAAGTGCTAATTGGTATGACCGAAGCGCTAGGTTGGGGAACCTGATTGGAAGTGGGTATTGGGGAGGCGGGCGTTGGCGTTATTTTCTTTCCAACTTCCATGGCCGGGTTTTCCGCTAGCTGCACCAATAATTCCGGCGGCGAATTGTGTTTTTTCCACACATATTGAGTCGGCGAATAAATGCTTTTAAAAAACGCTATCAACCAGCGGTCTAAGGGGCGTTCCTCAATCGGCACAAATGCCAAGCCAAAACCCAAAAGGACGGAAAAAATGGCGGTAGGGTAGCGCAGCAATACCGGAATCAGACTTAATTTAAAAGTAATATAAGCTACGATGATCCCTCCGGCCAAATAGGCAAACTGCTTCAAAGTGATATCACCGATTAGCTTAAACTGGAATCCGGTCACATTTTGGGGTACTGGATGTTGTTCCATAAACACACTATAAACGCCTGTCTCTAGGCGTTAATATATATTTTATTGTAAAAGCCTTGCCTTGTTATTGCAACTGAATCAAAAGAGATCAGATGGTTAGGGAGCGCAGTGATAATTATTTTTATTTTTTAGGAGATTTTTGTGTTTTTTTGAGGTAGTCAGTAAGCGCATTTTTCAACTCAACTTTGTATTCAGCGTAGATCTCATCTTGTTTTTGGTTGTGTTCTTCAAGAGTGTTGCATAGTTTTTCTAAGTCTTCTTCTGTGGCATTCTTGTTTGCCAGTAAGGATTCAATTAAAAACAAATTCAGCGGTGGAGCGTATTTGACTTCGGCAAAAAGTTTTTTTGCTTTTGCAACCAGTTCATTTTTTGAGAGCCTGTCATTCATATAATTAACGTCTAATTGGTAAAATGTTTTGTATGACTTTATCTCCAATTCCAGATATGGGCAAAGGTATAGCTGCGACTCCGGCCTGAAGAAAACCTTTTAAAACATATTGACCTCTTTCGTTTAAAGAATGTCTGCTCCAGATGTTTAAACCTTCTCTCACATTTGCCAGTGCATCGGCTCCAAGAACGACATCTGCCAATGTGTATCCACCTACCCCTATTCCCACAAACTCAAGCGCTGTAAGAACGCCAGCTCTGACCACTGGATTATTAGACAGTTTTTCATACAACTTTCGTCCGTTTTCCCAGGTTTTTTTAAAAAAATTTGCTTCTGCTTTTTGAGCACGATCTCCCAGTTCTTGGGCCGCCCCTGTTTCTGCAAATTCAGCAGATTCATATGGTGGATCAGTCATAGATTTATTTACTTTGACCCACCTGTATTACGTTGGGTGTAATGACAGGTGTTTTTTGTGACGCGCTTATAATATTAGCATATTTTTTTAAAGCTGTCTCCATTTTTGCTTTGTAAGTGGCAAAGACTTCCTCTTGTTTTTGGTTGTGTTCTTCGACGATTTGACAAATATTTTCAAGTTCAGTCTCGGTTACGTCTTTTGCCTCGATTGCAAAAGCAGCCAACAACTGGTTAATAGGAGAAGCATATCGGGCTTGAGACAAAAGTAGTCGTGCTCGGTTTAAAAGCTGTGTTTTTTTATCAGCTTGATCCATATTATTTATTTGGTGATCTTCTTACTGGTATCATCTCTGCCAAAAAATTAGCTTGTCCGGCAAGTGGCGTAAGTGAAATTCCTCCGCCAACCCTTAGAGCTCCTTTGGCGATTAATCCGGCTCTCTCAAGGACACTTCTGTCTTTGAGATCATAGGCTGCCAATACATCAAGTGCTCCCGAGCCCAACATGTAACCTCTGACTGGTAAATCGCCAACAATTGGTACCATTTGTCCAATCCCCAACGCAGCGCTTTTTACAGCATTTTTTGTAACATGTGCAGCGTAAGCACCAAGTTTGACGCCTAGAGATTCATCGTTTTGGGCTGTGGCGGTTCTGAAGTCAGTTGTAGCTGCTTGCGCTTCTTGTTCCAATGCGGCCCGCGTTTCTTGATCTTCAGGCGTCTCCGGATTGATTGGATTGGTCATGGTATTTTATTTTAAACCATATTTATTAAGCAAATCAAGAGCTTCAGTCAGTTTGCCTTCCGCGATAAGCCGGAGTACTTCTGTATCCGCAGTTTTGCGTGCCTCATTGAGTTCTTCGGACAAGTAAAACGCCTTTATTAGAGGGGCGTGTGCCGGAAATTCTTGTTCCATTTTATCCATCACTTTTTTGACATCTTCAATAGTGGGTAGGGTATAAGTCAAATTTTCAGCCGTGAATTGAGCGATTTTTTTTGCCTCATCAAGAGTGATGTGACCCGCGTTTAATGAATTAGTAAGATAATCTCTGATTTTTGCCCGTAGTTCATCAATTTCATCCTCGAGATTCATAGTGGTGACAGTTTAATACAATCTGGCTCTTTGAACAATCTCGTTTTCGATAACCAAACGCGGTACCCCAAATTTAGTTTGAGACATTTTGGTAATTAGCTGTTTGATTCGAGTGTCTGTTGGGACGGTTGAGATGTCGTTCCAATTTAATGCCACCGAAAAGGGGACAGACGGTTTTCCGTTGATGAGTAGTTTGAGATACAGGTTGCCGATACTATTGTTGGTCAGATCATGCTCATCAAAAACTGGAGCAAATTGGCTGGCGAGATATTTCGCGTCATCTACTCCTACACGAAATGCGCCCAAGGTGCCAATGTTGCCAAAAACCGCATTTCGTACCTGTTCCTGGATTTGGGCAATAAATTGATTGGCGACTATAAGGTTCAGGCGATATTTTCGCGCCTCTGACATGATTTCCGCAAAATCAGGAGTAGCGAAATTTTGAAACTCATCAACATACAGATAAAAATCAGGTCGTTTTTCTTCCGGTGTATCCACTCGCGCCATGGAAGCTACCAACAACTTGGGAATCAGCAGGAGTCCCAAAAAAGCCGAATTTTCCTCGCCCAACCTACCTTTTGATAAATTAACGATGAGAATTTTTCTCTCATCCATGATTTTTCGAAAATCAAACGCCGATTTTGATTGTCCGATGATATTTCTGATAGTTATATCCGTGACAAACCGATCAAACTTGGATACAAAATAGCCTAAAGTTTGCGATTTGTGAAAATCTGAAGTATGAGCCAATTCTTCTGTCCAGTAGGTTTTGACCAGAGGGTCTTTGATATAGGGCACTTTGGTTTCTGCATATTCCGGAGATGTGAGTAAACGCAGTGCTTCAATCAGAGTGGATCCTGGTTCTTCCATTGCTGTCAACATCACGTTTCGTATCGCTCGCTCGAGCATTGGTCCCATGATACCTGTGCGATTAGGGTCATACAGCTTGTATAAAAGACCGATAAACGAATTAATGAGAATGTGTTTTTGTTCTTCGGTGTAGGCCTCCATGATGTTTAAGCCCATAGGGAATTCAGTGTCAGCCGGGTTCCAGTAAATTGTGTCCGCGATCCGTTCTTTGGGAATTTTTTGCAATATATCTTCTGCCGCATCACCATGCGGGTCAACAAAACACACGCCCTCTCCAGCTTTTATGTCTTGTAACACTAAATATTTGAGGTATTCGGATTTGCCGGTACCGGTTTGTCCCACTAAGTAAACATGGCGGCGGCGGTCTTCCCGAGCGATGAATGCACGCGTGGTGACGCCGCGATATTGGTTATTGCCCAGGAAAAGGCCGGTTGGAGGCATGTCAGTCGGCGCCGGGGCCTTTTTGGCAGCTAACCATTGAATACGTGGGGTTTCTACATCCATACTGGGAAAGTGGAGGATGGTAGCTAGTTCAGTCGTGTTGACAACAAACTGTTGACGAGCAAAAGGTAATTCGATTAAAGGTGGCAGGCGCAGCCGAAAATTGGACACAAAATGCCATCGAGTCAAGAAAGATTGAGAGTAGGTAAAATTGGCCAAAGGCGGTTCATCAAACATTGAATAAGACCGAGCTAAATTTTCGAAGTTGGACTGGGCATGTATTTTATCCGGTGAAGCCGCAATTAGGCGTATGCACACGCGAAATCCTGGTCGACTCATCTTTTTTTCAACCTCTTCGTACAATTTTTGGTCCACAGTTTGATTTTGGGGTTCGGATGGAACTGTGGTTTGACCTGAAACTGATTCTTTGAAACCAGTGCCAAATTGCCCAAGCATGGTAGTTTTAGGCGAAGATAGTTGGTTTTTGAGAAAGTTCAGAAAAGAATATGCGTGTTTGCGCCATGTGCCTGATACCGGCGTTATCAAGTGTTGAATGACCATCATTTCCCCAGGTTTTAGATGGGAAATTTTATTTAATATGGAATTTAAAGGATCAGATGCCAACACCTCAAGCGTGCGAATGGGTGAATAGTCCGGGCCTTTTAGTTGAATGACGCCTTCGATTAGGTGAGAATTTGAGAGTATTTCCCACTGCGGAACTGCGGTTACTTCTGCCTCCGGATAAGCCGCATTCACGGCGTTTTGCACAAATGAAACGAGTTTGGCCGGACAAAAGCAGTAAAAACGAATTGCTTCGGCCGTGGCGACAATCTCAAAACTCACAGTTTGTTTATAAAGAAAGTGTTTTTTCCAACCTGTGATTGTCAGGGCGTGTAGTTCAGAGAACAACTGTTCCGCCACACCGGCGCGGGCTTTAGATTGAACATTTTCACCCGGCGTGTTTGTGGTGGTTGAATATTTTGGTAACAAAATTTGCAGCAATACACCGGCTTTATGTTCTTGAATGATTTTTTGTCTGGAGACAAGGCGTGACAATCGTGTAAATAGATATACTCCAAGAATGCTTCCGCCAACCGCGCCAAACATCAACATGACGGTATTAAAAGTTTGATAAATGAGGCTATTTATTTGTTCCATTAATACTAATGTAACATAGACATTGTTTAAATGCTAAGACTTAAGGATATAGGCGGATATGCAAAGAGGTGAGGCAAAAAAGCTAGTAAAGTGGGACATTCTGGAGTAGAATAACGGTTGGAAATACAAAACTTAGTCTGCGGTTGGCAATTCCTGGTTTGCAAAAGCTGCTGTCCACTGCGAACTGCTAACTACCAACTTAATTTATGCATATTGGTATTCTCGGCGCGGCTTTTAACCCGCCGCATTTGGGGCATCTCATTATGGCTCAACAAGCCGTGGATTTTGCGCGTCTAGACGAGGTGTGGTTTATGCCGACATTCCGGCACACCTTTGTCAAACACACTGAAACTCCCGAACATCGGATAGCCATGTGTAGATTGTTGACTCGAGGTCACTCTAGATTTAAGGTATCAACTCTGGAAATTGATCAACGGCTTGACGGTAACACCATCAATTTGGTGCCGCTGCTCAAACAAAAATACCCCGACGACAACTTTACATTTATAATCGGATCTGATAATTTGCCCACGTTTCACAAATGGGGAAATTGGCGGGAGCTGCTTAAGCAGTTGCCATTCTTGGTTGTTCCTCGGGCTGGTTATGCCGACGCGCCGCTTTATGAAAATATGCGGGTTTTAGAGCATCCGCTTCTTGTGGTCACCAATATTTCCTCAACCGGGATCAGGGAGCGAATTAAAACCGGACTACCAATTGACACATTGGTGACACCAGAGGTAAAAGAATATATAGAAACACACAAACTCTATAAATGACTAATGACAAATTCCAAATGCCAAATCAATATCAAAATTTGAAATTATTATTTTAGATTTGATTTAAACTTTGACATTTGCCTGCCTGCCGGCGAGGCAGGGATTTTGAAATTTAGAGAACCATGCGTAATATTAATATTCCTGCCACAGTTAAACAATTAACTCAATTTATTAAACAAAGTGTGCATGCAGCATCCTTTTCCCAAGCTGTGGTGGCGGTCTCTGGCGGCGTGGATTCAGCTACGAGCGTGTCTTTGGCTGTGCGGGCGTTGGGTAAAGAAAACATCCACGCAGTTTTACTGCCATATAAAAATTGGCATGAAGAAGCCAAAACTCATGCGCGGCAGGTGCTTAAAAACTTAAAGATTTCAGAGAAAAACATCCATGAAGTAGACATCGGGTCTTTAGTTGATTCTTTTGTTTCAACCGTCATTCTGGGGAAGCACGAAGTGTTGACTCCAGAATCCGGATTCTGGACAAGCCAGAATGACAAAATAAAACTCCGTCTTGGAAACATCATGGCTCGGGTGCGGATGATTGTTTTGTATGATTTGGCCCGCAAACTCAAGGCTTTGGTTATCGGTACGGAAAACAAGTCCGAGCATTATTTGGGCTATTTTACGCGCTTTGGCGATGAAGCTAGCGACATCGAACCGATTCGTCAGCTTTACAAAACCGAAGTTTGGGAACTGGCTAAGTATTTAAAAGTGCCTCAAGAGATAGTCACCAAAGCTCCGACGGCTGGATTGTGGCCTGGGCAAACCGATGAGGGAGAGCTCGGGTTTACTTATAAACAGGCTGATGAGGTTTTGTATGGTTTGTTTGACCTTAAATTGTCTCCGGCTAAGCTTATTAAGCGCGGATTGGATAAGGCTTTGGTTAACCAAGTCCAAACTTGGGTGAAAAAAGTTGACTTCAAGCATCATCTGCCTTTGGTTGCGCTACTTCCCAAAACCAGGTAAGCTTATATTAAACGTGCGTAAATAATCATAAATTTACGCATCGCATTTTGCTGAATCAATATATTTTTGTTACAATTGACTCACTATGGCAGGCGAAAAAGAACCACCCAAAGCTCCCAAACCCGAAAACAGATTTTGGGACAGATTTCGTAGGGTTAAACCAAAAGAACCGGATGCGGCAGAAATAGCAGCCCGCGTCAAAGCCCTACAAGCTAAACTTCGCGAAAAAAGTCGCGAGTCACCGCTCGCGGATAAAATAAAAAACGCTGACATTCAAGATGAAACTGCGTTAAATTTTATTCTGCAGCGCACAGATGTCACGCCACCAGCCGATCAATTAAAAGGTCCTATTGGTGCAGGGCTTTCACACGAAGTGGCTGAAGCGGCGATGAAAAAAGTGATTTCCAAAGAAGAGGCAGTAAAGACTCTGGCGCTTATAAATACAGTTTATGGTGAAGCGGATCCGGTTAGCAGAAGACAGATCGCAGAAGACATCAGGAGAGTGGTTTCGAGTGAAGGAGTCAATTACCATACGCTCGAAGCCGCCGTCCAAACACTAGGTACTGTCGCAGCCTACAAAGATGTTGACCCTAGATACGCCGAAGCAACGGTGGCCCAATTGGCGACCTACAAGAAGCCTCCGGCAGATGCTCCAGTGCTGACAGCCGTATATGAAAACACTTATCAGGCGACATCTACCCAACTACATCCAGAACCAACGCCTGTGGTTGAAGCCGGCCCCCAAAAACCAGAAGAAATTTCGGAGGAATCGCATGAGCCAGATTATGGGAATTTTTATGACCCGGCTACTGACCAAATTCAAGACCCTAAGCTAGCAGATGATTTGGGCAAAATTCAACAGACACTTAATGAATCTCCGGATTTGAGGTCGGATATGGATTGGTTAAGAAAACAACGCGAGGAATTAAACCGAAAATACCCGACTGGAGAGGCAAGGCAATTTCGAGAAGACTTAGGAAGATATGAAAGTTTTGCTTACAATAAGTATAAGGCGCTTAGGCAAGCAGAGGAACCTTACAGCGGTTTGTATTTGGATGAAGAGATCCGTCGCGGGCTGATTGAAAAAAACACTTTGTGGGAGATTGAAAAGATTCTCCGTCGGGTTGAGGAAACATCCGAACTATTTCCGGATACTCCGGCAGCCAGGGCGGCGTCCCAAACGCTTGATCAGGTCAGCGGTTATATCGGCCGGGGCGGCCAATTCCTAAATGATGTTAAAGCTTGGGCTGCAAAACAAAATTGGGCTAGCGAAGAAGACAAACGTCAATATTTGGAGAATATGAAAATTATTCACGGACTGGCTTCGCAAAAAATCAACTACCGCACCAAAGTCCTCGAAGGCTTTGGCTATATGCGCGGAATTGGCGATCCGGAGAAACTGGCGCAGGTGCTGACTGCTTTTGGAGAAAAAGGCGTGGAATACATATTAAATGAAGAGGGTGGATTGGTACAGGTTGCCTATGACAAATTTAATGCGATTTTGGAAGAAATGACGGTTGATGAAAATGGACATAAACGTCGGATTGAAGGCCGGTTGCTTAAGAAAGCGCATGAGCGATTGATCCAACAACTCAGAGACGAAGCGCGTTTATACGATCATACGGTCCAAAAAGATCTGAAACAACAAGGTTTCAAGAACCGGTCGATTAAAACCGAAGCCGGAGAAGAAGTGGGGAATAAGGTGCAAGAGGCAGATATTCAAGCCGCAGCCAGATTGGCAGAATACCTATCAGTGTTGACCCAACGGGAAGCAGTTGCTTATCTCAAAGGTTTGGGTCCTGCAGAGTCCAGCTTTTTCTCGACACTAAGTTCTTTTGCCCACGCTTCAACCACCGAGAAGATCCTCGCTTCATATGATATCGAACGCTGGTTTTTCCGGAAATGGTTCAATCTGGATCCGGGAAAACGCAGCATTTGGGAAAATGCATGTGAACTGCAGGCCAAACGTCACGGAAGAGATAAATATGTGAATCAGATGATGGGCGAGAAAAAGTGGAATGATCTGGTCATGGACGCTTTTGGGTTTGACGTAAAAGATGGTAAACGGGTGATTGGCGATGTTACCAAAAAAAACATTGAAAAATTTCTTGAGCGTGAGAAGCAGCGGGATATATTTTATGGTTTTTCCCCACGGCAGATGTGGAGTCGTCTGAACACCGGATTTGCCAAGGTTCCAGAACGCAGAATCACTCCAGAACAATTGCACCGGGCGCTGATGATCAAAGAAGGCGCCAAAATTGAAGGCAGGCTTTTGGCCATGTATGATCATTTCTCCAGCGGCTGGCGTCTTAAGACCCATTTGCTACAGCTTGGTGAACTGTTTGGAAAAAGCAATTTAAATCCGGATGGCACATTTGATATGAGAGAAGGATATGGAGATTTATTAGGATTGGGATTACAGATGAAAAGAGATGGCGACCCTTTATACAAGGTGGAAACAGATCAAGAACGTAAAGCGGCGATCGGTAGACTCATAAGGGACAAAAATGGAAATGTCGATTATGGGCAAAGCAAAGGATTGTTGCCAACATTGCATAAAGTCGCCAGAATGCGGCCGCATGCTCTTTTGAACTACCTTGATGAAGGTCAGGACAGAGACGCCGGTAAATGGTTCAAGGATAACAAGCAACCTGAAGTAAAAGACAGATCCAGACTTTATTTTAACCTTCACCAGCGTTTCCTGGCGATTAACTACTTGCTCGGAGAACAAGGTTTACCACCAATAGATTATTTAAAAGGACCCACGGGAGAGCAACAAAGGATTATTGATAAAGTTTGTCAACAACTGAATGTTGCGGCTTCGGATAATATAGGTAAAATGATGAAACCAGCTGAATATACAAAACTAATGCAAGGTATGGCCAAGTTTGCCGAAAAAGATAAGCAATTACTCGCGTTAACTGATGAAAAATACTTTCACATTTATGATCGGACCGAATGGGTAGACGATACCCGTTTGAAAGATTTGGAAAACCCGTACGATCCTGACGGAAATGTATCCAAAAACCTGCCCGGTTTAGACCGTACAAATAAAGAGAAGATGGTGCCTATATCTGAACTCTTTATCACCAAAGGGATGGGGATGGGAGATCCGTTGGTGCGGACATGGAATGATACGGCATTGGGAGTCAAGACAGTCCAAAATGTGTACGACACTCTTACTCCCAACAAAGAAAAATATTTCAGACTGATTCCTGAAATTTACAATGCGATCAAAACCTACAATGGGTCGGATCCGCACGCATCCCGTGCGATATTGGGATTGGCCGGTGGTGTAGGTAGAGCGTTGCATACAGACGGACTATATAATCTTCTTATGGTGGGGGATCTGCCCAGAGGTTCACAAATGAAACGGTTGTTTGGTAATGTCGCAGATTCACTGGATCCCAACGAACTGCATCATTGGCTAGAGCAGCACTGGCCGACACTGGAAGCAGATCTTAAAGAACTGGCTCCGGGTTTGCACCGGGAGATGGTAAAATATATCGGACTTGAATGGGGAGCGGGTGAAGCTTCAATGAAAGTGCCTTTATATTTAGATAGAGTTCGTTTGGTGATGATGTTTGCTGTCTTTTTGATCGCAACTGAAGGTTTTACCGAAACCACCAAAACTTTGGAAGGCGAGTCGAAATAAAACCGGATTATTAGTGGCCGCCGCCTGCTTCCGGAGTTCCCGCCGGAGGTTTGGGTTTGAACATCCCGGCAGTGATACTTTGGATATAATACCCGGTTGACAAAAGCTGCATACCGGTTTGCCACGGAGAGGCCAGTGATTGACCGATCGCCGCTCCCACCGGAAGAGCCGGTTTGGCCTTAATCAGTTCTTTGACGGAATTAGCTAAAGACGGAATCAGTAAAACCATACCCAGACTGATGATACCAGAAGCTGCCGCTCCTACATTTCCGCCCAGTCCCGGCGGAGTCCACAAAGGTTGACTAGTATTACCACCATAGTAAGAGATGATGCTTCCGATGAGTAACATCAAACTGGTAATTGGAAATACTGCCAAGTTGGCGACCAGACTTCTAAACCACGAACCAAAGGCGTCCGAATTGGGTATGGCGCCAAACATGATTTGCAGAGGTCCAAAGATCACAGACAGCAAGATTTGGATATAAGCAGAGATAAGTGTGATCAATATTCTAAAGAAAGCAAACAACAAAGCTAAAATTACTATTAACCAAATTAACGCATTGGAACTACCAACCCAATTGCCGATGCCTCCCCCAATGACCAGGCCTCTTACGCCGCCTAATGCTGCATTACCTATAACTAGGCCCAGGACAGTAGTGATGATGGTAGTAATATTGGTGAAAGTAGCGCCTCCGACCAGATTAACAATACCGGTGACAGCAGGTTTACCAGAGGTAAATACAGCTCCAAACAAATGTGACAACGGCCCTCCAGAATATTGACTGATAGTCGCTTGAAGGTCAATAGACGGGACGCTGGCTTTGAGAACACTGATTGTTAAAAAGATGAGTAAATACATGGCATCAATCAATAGTCCGACGATGGCGTAAGAAAAGAAGATAAGTAATAATGTCACTATGATCCGCGGGAGCGCATTTTGGACTGATATGACAGTACGAGGATCAATTTTCATGCGGAACAAAATCATAAAGCCGATGGCTACCAGAATCAAGCTTAAAAAGCCATAAGCGATATTGCTAAAGGCGCGCCATAGTCCCAATAAGGGGGATAGTCCGGCAAAGCCGATACCTTGAGCATAAGCGGGCTTAACCAGTCCTAACCGTTGACCATAATAAGCTGCGTATTGGTTGGTATCGACCGGCTTTTGCAAATATAAATATGCAATTCCGGCATTCATCATACCTAAAACACTTTTGTTTAGATAGGGGAGTGTATCAGTCTCTTTATCAGAACAACCAATGCCACCGCCATGACAGGTAACCCAATAGGCATCAGAATCTTTGATATTAAAGACATGTACCGGAGAAGTCACTTTTCCAGATTCACTATATTGTCTTAGGGCTGCGCCATTTTCTTCAGGACCCATACTGGTGGCATCTGCCAATACCAGAGTCGAAGTGGTTAGAAGAAAGGATAGGCAAAGTAAAATAGTAAAGACAACTTTTTTCATGCTTTATATATTATGCTGGAACTGCGCTACTGTTGTCAACTTAAAACTGAAAGATTTGGAAAGTAGTTAGACTAGTGATACCGGTAAATACGGCAATCAGCCGTAAAATCAGATACGCGCCAACGATCAGAAAAATCCCCAAGAAGGCGGCAGTAATAGTGCCTTTGGCAGCTTCGGTGGCTTTGGGGTTGCCGGCTGAGAAAAGATAGCGGAAGCCGCCGACGATGAGCATCACAAAAAATATGATTCCGGCAAGAGCTGCCACAATACTTACGACCCGGCCAAATAGTGGTTCGAGACACGAGATTTGGGCCACATCTTTTGTCATTGCGAGCGTAGCGAAGCAATCTCATGAGATCGCCGCGGCTACTTCGTAGCCTCGCGATGACGATTTTCTATCGGAAATCTGAACAATTACGAAAAATTTAGCCTGATGGAGTTTTGATGGTGGGGATTTTGACTCCACTGCCGCTTAGGATGTCCACACCCACAAACTGGCCGATAAGGAGCATGATTGCCCAGGCAGCAGCGACGATGATGAGACCCACGATCGCAGCTGTGATTTGATTGCGGGCGGCTTCCATCCCGGCTTTGTCTCCACCTGAGGTGATCCAGCGAATACCGCCGATGATGAGATACAAAAAGGCTAAAATCGCCGACACCAAAAGCAACACACCCACCACGGCTGAAATCACATTGCCGATAGGGAAGGTGGGGACATTGGCCGGAGGCGGAATGGTCAAAGTTTCCGCATACACTGGCGTGGCTAAACCGAGTAAAGTCAAAGTTTCAAGTCCTAGAAGTAATTTTTTCATAAATTTTCCCCCTGAATTTATTAAACCGGTTTTAACTTCGCTTGTCAATATCTTAAATTATACCCATATTATTTGCTAAATGCAACTCTTAGTCTTACCTAATCAAAAAGTGAAGTGAATGAATAGGTCTACCTAATTGAAGGAATGAAGTAAGGGTTTTCAAAGAAAACGCGAACCGTCATACTA